>OKWS01000039.1_pt1 | contig 108654 bp, 90 predicted proteins | sample 1607061 | NCBI WGS metagenome assembly OKWS01 (sample SAMN07501040, study PRJEB24779) | human gut metagenome | isolation source: stool | host: human infant | place: USA: Pittsburgh, PA | reverse complement strand
TCTATACTCATATTACTTATAAAAGAATTGCTGGTTTATGTTAATATCTTCTGTTTAATTTTCAAAGACCATTTCTTCGTCGCCCTCAAGCGACTTCCTTAGTTTATCATCACTTCGAAATCTTGTCAACAACTTTTTTCAAAATATTTTTTTAATTTTTTAATTAAATTTAATTTTGAAAATGAATTGTTTGTGTGTCTCTCAGCGACGAGATTTATCTTACCATATATAACCCTATAAATTAAGCTTTTTATAGTCATTTATACAAATTAAATATGTTTTTCTTGTTTTTTCTAAATAATTCTTTCAAATAACTACATTGATACACTTGGGTAAGTTTTCTTTTATTTATTGTCTTATTATGTAGAAAAAAACTACATTTTCATAAATATCAAATTATAAAGCAAAGTATTAAATTTATTTTTTCTTTATTTTAATTACAATAAATCATTATTATATGTCATTATATTCACTTATTTTTATAATTCCATCATTTATACTTAATTTATTTATTATTTCACCAACTTCTATATAGTTAGGTAATTCAACTCTATATATAGCATTTTTATATTGTGCAGCTTCATTGTTATTTCTCCCCAAAAACTCTATGCTTTTTATCTTTACACCTTTTTGAGTGAAAATCTTATCTATAAACTCTAAAACTTGTGAATCTTTCTCATATATTATTTCAAAACATTTTTCTCCAGCCTTGGTTATAAATTTAGATTGAAACTTCTTTAAGCTTACTAAGGTTAAGAATATAAATAAAAATCCTAAAATGCCTAAGTTATAATACCCCATACCAATAGCTAAACCAAGACAAGCCACAACCCATAGTGATGCAGCAGTTGTTAACCCTTTTACTGATCCTTTGTTTTGTAATATTGTTCCTGCGCCCAAAAAGCCAATTTTATGAGGATATTTAATATGGTTCCAAATATATATTTATAAACAAATATTTAAAAGTAGTATGTGGAAAATAAAATGGTATTGTTTTTATAAATAACTTAAGTTAATATTATTTCATATAGTTAAGAGGTGATAAATTAATGAATCTAAATCAAAGTATAAAGGAAGTTAAAGGTTACTCATGCTCTGGATATGAAATATATATAAATAATGATAAAGTTCAAGACATTTTTATAAAAGGATTTGTTAAAAAATATAATGATAAAACATATTTTTTGATACTTAATACACAAGGTAAATTAATTGAAGATGCATTTAATTATATTAATGGAAATGAATATAATGCTTTAGGTGAAAGCAGTATAAAGATGCGTGAATTAGCTTATACATCACTAAAGATTCTTTATTCATTTATAGAAATAAATCATATATACGATATTAAAGAAATTTCTTCAATACCATTTAGTCAGTTATCTAGATTTTTATCTGGTGGCAATACAGAAGGAAACTACATAGATTTTAAGTTAACATCTATTCGCAGAAATAATACTGTTAATAAGTACCTATCTATTTATAGAAATTTTTTTGAGTATCTTGAATTAGATAATTCCTATTTTAAAGGTAAAATAACGACTGTATCCTACAAAAGTAATGATGCTGGATTTTTTTCACATGCAATCAAAAAAAGCTACGAAAAGTATGGAAACAATAAAAAGGTAGAAAAACATAAAACTGTTCCTAAATATATTCGATTCAATGAATATAAATTAATTATTGCTCTTTTTAAAGAAGAACAGAATATGGCTTTAGAACAATCTGATGATAAAGCCTATGTAGCATCATTAAGAGAAGAATTAATAGTCCATTTAATGTATATTTATGGAATGCGTATAGGTGAGGTTTTGGGATTAACACTAGAAGATATATCAAAAAATGATAATGATGATTTTGCAATTATAACACTTAGAAATAGACATACAGACAAACATTACCAACGTGCTAAAGGTTGCATGAGTATAATATCTAAAAACGATTATCAAACTCCTAGTTACAATGAAAATGCTTTAGGTAAGGCTTTTGGATGTGAAACTATATATATATTTGAAGAAACCTATGAATTAATTCAAAATTATTTAAAAAAATCTAGAAGCATTAGTTATTTAACGCCTAAATGCAAAAAAAATCTTCAAAGCAAAAATATAGCAGCTAAAGTTACTAAATCTAATATCAAAGTAAATAGATATATATTTATTAGTAGTTATGGTACACCTATAGATAAAAAAGTTCATGATAATTATCTTAAAAATAAAATATTTTCAAAACTTGATATTCCAATTGATAAATTTAATAGAAAAAATAATTTAAATCATAGATTCAGACATGGTTTTGCTATGTATAAAAAAGACCATGAGAAATATGATATTTTTCAACTTAAAGACGCATTAAGGCATACTAGTACTTCATCATGTCTTATATACCTTAATCCAACAGAAGAAGAAATGGCTAAAAGAGCAAAACAAGGAAATAAATTTTTGAATGAAAGTGGTGTTAAGCTTTGACTATAACAATAGAGTTAATGGATAAAATAAAATCAATTCTTGAAAATAACAATAATGATTATGAAATTAGTAGGCTATTATATAGTTTCATAGATACCAAAGCAAAAGATTCAAATTTTACAATAAAAAATAATAAACATTACAATTCTGCTATTAAGTATCTAATTAAATATTTTGAATATATAACAATAGAAAATTTTTCGATGGACATATATTTAAGTATTATCGAAAAAATTTCCAAAAATAAATCTAGAGATATAAAAGCAATATTGAACAAAATCCTTCCTATTCTTTTAGAATATATTGTTGATAATACAAATAATAAATTATCACCTAATATCAATGAATTATTTGAATATAAAGATACTCTAAAAAATTATTGTAATAATTTTTTAATAGGAACACCTTCTATTAGGAAATCTATTGCTTTAGAAATTTATTCATCTAAAGGAGATAAAGAAATAAGAAGATTACTTGATGGTTTTATATGTAAAGAATTCACAGCTCCAACCAACTTAAATTTCGATACTGTAAAAGGAGTTGAAGAATACTTATACACTCTTAAAGGTTTAGTTAATCTCATAGGTTCATATAAAATAACTGACATTACTTGGAGAAACTACTGTAATTTAATTCAAAAAGTATATTTTTCAGTAACCTTTTGTAATATAAAGAGTTCTAATAGAGGAAAATTTAAAAGCTTATTACCAGAACTATTTAAATACATAATAAATAATACCAAATTTAATGACCTTAAAAATATTCAGGAATTAAATAAATTTCAAGACTATTTATATGTACAAGAAAGAACAAAGCCTTCTTCTAACTCTAATTATGACCAATTTATCTTTCAAGAAGTTTATACTAATTTCCCAATTAGTAGTTCTCCATCACAATTACATTTATTTGAGTATTCATATAAATCTAAAGGTAATATTGTAAATTCAAGTACTCTAGTCAATTTAAACACAGATAATATTTTTATTAAAAAAATTCTTATAGAATTTATAAATACTTTTGATAAAACTCAAAAAAGCACTGCAACTAGAATAGAAAATAGGCTTTTCATATATTATTTTGATGAAAGTCTAGGTTCATTATCTAAAAACATGAATTGTATTGAAAACTTAACTTTTGAAACATTCAAAAAACAATTTCAATTTTATGACAATAAAGATTCTCAATTTTCTTTTAGTAATGTAAAAATGATTGACGTATTAAAAAAGTTTTATATCTTCTTACTATCATATATAGAAACTAATAAATATAATCATAAAATATTTATTAATACTGCAATTAATGTAAAAGTGTTATCAAGTTCTAATTTTAATACTATGTTTAAAGAAGGCTTTAAATTCATAATACACTCTCCTTTTGAAATCCCACCTTCAGAAGATAAATTATGTATTGTTGAAAATAAATCTTCTAATGCCCGTGCTACTAAATTAAATAGTATTAGACTTGATTTTTCAGAAATATATGACCTAAATTTTAGAAATGATTTAAAAATTTTTCTTTGGAATAAAAACTATAACTACATAGGTTCTATGTATAGTGATTTCTATATAATAAAAGACTTTCTAAATTTAAAATATGAATATGATATACAGAATAGTAATATAACTCCTATAGTACGTACTAATGAAACCTTTAGTGAGGATTTTATGCTTACTTATATGTGTAGTATTGTTAGTAATTACAATAAATCCAAGACAATATCTAATACATTTTCACCTGTTAAATCATTTGTTAATTACTATAAAGATAAATACAAATTTAACACGCTCTTGAACGATTACTTAATCTGTAAACAGACAAAACCTAGCGGAAGCGATGGAGGAATGTCTATAGATGATTTTAATAAAATAGCTGAAGAATTTAAAAAAGATAAAAATACAACTAAAAACGGAGAACTTTTATTTATAATACTTTATCTTTGTACAAAAACCAAGCTTAGAATAGGAGATATATTGTCGCTTAGAAGAAATTGTATAGTATATATAGATAAAAGAAATTATTATGGTACCATCGAACATTACACCAAAACCGAAGAAGAAAAAGTGGAAACTCAAATCCCCTTAGAATGTATAGAATCAATTCAAAGAGCTATTAATTTAACAGAAGATTATGCTAAAAATGCTATTAATAAAGAACATTCTAAGTATATATTTATAACTCCTTCAACTTATCAAATTAATCTTGATAAATATACAATTCATAGTCTTTCTTCATATTTTTATAGAAAATTCTATGAAGTTTTAAACTCATTAAATCTTGAAAAAAAATATCGTATTTATGATATTAGACACATGAGAAAAAATGAAATTATAAAAGCTGCTTCTAAAGCAGATAAAGATATTCATGAGATACTTGATATGATAGGCGGCACTATTCAAACTAATTTAAATAATTATATAAATAGTAAAGATATAGAATTCTATGTTGAAGTTTTTACTGGTACCGTTATATCTAATGTGAATGTAAATGGAGAAGTTACATTAAACCAAAATACCTCACTCTCAACTAATGTACTTGGAAGTTGTAAACAGTCAGCTTGTAATCATAATGATTATCAAAATACAGATTTACTAAAAAAATATCCATTTTATAAATGTCTTCAATGTAAAGATTTTGTAACTACACCAGAAAAGATTTATATATTCGAACATTATATTGAAGAAATAAAAACATTCAAAAAAAATACACTTAACTATGAGGAATCAACAATTTGTGAGATATTGTTGCAACTTTTAGGTGTCTTCTATCAAAAACAATTATTTATGCTTAATAGAAATAAGGAGGTTTAAAATGAGTATAGGGCAAATTAAAGATTTAGTATTAAATAAAAATAATGATAAAATCAATTGGAATATCGAAGAAATTGGTAATCGCTTAAAATTAACACCTATAGAACAAATTCACCAAACCAAACAAATACCAATAGCTGGAACATGTTATTATACTGATAATGTTTGGAATTATAATTTATTTAATACAGAAAATAAGCCTTTCGAGGATTATATAATAAATTTTAATTCTATTGTCCCAAAATACATAGAATATGTAAAACTTTTTGCACTTAGACAGCTTGTTATTAGAGGAAATAGAGTGGTAACTGTAAGAGATAAGGTTGAAATACTAAAAGAATTTACAACATTTCTTGAAAAAAGAAATATTATTTATATGGAAAGTATAACTGTCGCATTGATAAAAGAATATTTTGATAATATGAACATAACAGAAAAACGTGTGTCAAAAAAGAAAAATATTATAAAAGATTTTTTAAAGGTTATTTCAATGAACGCTTCTGTAAATTATAAAGATATTTACAAATACTTGTCTGTTATTAATAAACAAAAGGAAAAGCAAGAGATTGAGAAAGGAAAACATAAACTAATTCCATATAAAAATATATCAAATAAAGCATCAGTTTTTGATAATATAGTTTCATTAGCTATAAAAGATTTATTAAATGATAATTTATCTATAAAAAGACGTACTACAGCATGTATGATAGTTATATTAGCTGAAACTGGCATGAGGATTGGTGAATTTCGTATATTACAATCTGATAAATTAAAAAAAATTGAAAGACCCTCATTACCAAAGATTGATAAAAGTATAGAATCTTCTAAAACTGAATCATATATACTTGAGTTTTATACCTATAAAACTACTATTTCTGAGGGTAATTGGACATATACTTTTATGACTCCTAATGCAGTCTTAGCTTATGAAACATTAAAAGATATAATGTCTGTTAGAAGAAAAAAATCTAATTCTAATTATCTAATTCTAAATCAATTTAATAATTTATATAACAACTCCTCATCTTTATGGAATTTAAATAAAGAATTTTACTTTAATCATAAAGAAGAATTAAATATAGGCTCTATGTCTTCAGAAATTCGCAATAAATTTAGTATATGGACTATAACTAAAAATGATTTTAAAAGAAGCAATGGACTATTCACTCCAGAAGGCAAAAAAATTTATTATATAACACCTCATCAATATAGAGTAACATGCGCAACAATTCTTTATTGCAGAGAACATAAAAAACTAGAATGGATAAGACGACATATGAATCACTTATCAACTGAAATGACGGAGCACTATATTCGTGAAGAAGCTAAAAGACAGCAGAAAGTTGGAATAGCTAAAGCTTTAATCAGTAGAAGCAACTCTGATGGAACTCAACTTGAAACTGATATAAATAAAATATCAGACCCAGATATAAAAAATGAATTAAAAAATGAAAAATTTAAAAAAGCATATAATGATATAAATAAATTTCTTAAACTAGTTTCTTCTAATCCTAAAAAATTAAATATAAAAAGAAATATTAATGAAATAATCGATTTACTTTATGAATATGAACTTCCAATGACTGATGTTGATGTAGGCTATTGCATGCTAGATACTTTAGAGGTAATGTGCGAAACTCAAAACAGACTAACCATGCTTGAAGATTTTAATATTCAAATTCCTACCCTTGACTCTTTATATTTAAGTTACAAAAGATTTCAAGATAAAATTAAAATCATTGAGTATAATTCCAAACTATACAAAATAAATGATAACTATATAGAAAGCTATCAAAGAGAATTAAACAGCATGTCTTTATTAATTAATAAAAGACTTTTACCAGAACTAAAAATACTAGAAGAAGAAATAAAAAAAAGAGATAACGAAGATATTATAACTAAATATAGTAATCTTTCATTAATTCTCAATAATTTTAATGACATAAAAAAGGAAGTGTTAGAATGGAATCAAAAAATAGAAAATCTGATGTCAGTATAGTAGAAAATTCAATTAATGATATTCTAAAATCACATAATATGGATAGCTTTTATGATTTACCTAATAACATACAAAAATATTTATCTAATATAGAAAATTACTTTCAAAATTGTGAATCAACATACTTAGAAATTAAACAATTGTTAGATAAAATATCCTTATCTTATAGAGGTATCAGTAAAATGTCAGGGGTAACCTGGTCTACTTTTAATAGATATTCTATCCTTAAAGAATATATTGATAATCGCATCCCATCTCTTAAATGTAATGTTGATTTAATATCTAATAATAAATTAGATATTATTACAAATAACTATAATCAGTTAAAAAAAGAAATGGATTATATGGTTGATAATTGCCTTGAAATAGGAATTTTAAAGTCAAAAATTAAAATTTTAGAAGAGCAAAACAAAACATTATTAAATGAAAATACTAGACTTAAACTCGAAGAAGCAGCTTTATCTAAAAAGAATTCTAAAGCTTTGATTTCAAATATAAATGAATTTAAGAAATAAATTGGTCATCTTCGTCCCAAATATAGTATATTTTAATTAAATAAAAAACAGTATAAACCAATACCATTTTTATATTATTCTAATTAAGTTTGTAATAATATATGCAAATATAGGGAATAGATTTGAAAAGAAAAAATAAGGTAGTTATCTACCTTATTTTTATTTTGTAATATTAACAATTTAATCTAACAAAACCTAAATAAAAATATTGTTGTCCTTTCAAGAAATTCACAAGAAATTTTTATTTACCTTTAGAATTTTATACTATTTATAACTAATACAATAATTACAAAAGTCATATATAATCTCATAGGTATAACTTATAATCTTTGTTATACACTATTCATGGCTATACATCTGAAAATTTCTATAAAATAAAGTATTTAACGAATTATATGAATACTTATTTCTAATTTTTATATGGTTTATTTATCGAATTTAAAAAGATTTCTTCTAAGTCACTATCAGATGAATATTTAATTTTCAATTCATCTATTGTACCTTTAAAAACCACGTCTGATTTCTTTAAAATGATTAATTCATCACACAATTTTTCAGCAACTTCCAAAATATGAGTTGAAAATATAACTGTATTTCCTTTATTTGCATACTCTTTTATAAACTCTTTTAAAACATAAGCTGATTGAGGGTCTAAGCCATTTAATGGTTCATCTAAAACCCAAACCTTAGGATTATTAAGAAGTGATGCTATAATAGCAAGTTTTTGTTGCATTCCCCTAGAATAACTTTTAATCCTATTATTTAAAAACTCTAGTAATTCGAATCTTTTTCCTAACTCCTCAATTCTATTAATTCTATCATTTTTAGAAAGCCCGTAAATATTAGCTATAAATACTAAATATTCGTTACCAGTAAAATTTTGATTTAAAAATATATTATCAGGAACAAATCCAATTTGCTTTTTTACCTTAATAGGATTTTTTAATATATTTTCTCCATTTATAAGGATTTCTCCTTCAGAAGGCTCATAAATTCCAACAGTCATTTTAATTGTGGTAGTTTTACCTGCCCCGTTATGTCCAAGCAATCCTATAACTTTTCCATCTGGAATCTCTAAGTTAAGATTATTAATAGCCTTTGAAAATTTATGGTATGATTTTGAAACATTTTTATAAGTTATCATAATTAATCCTCCATCTAAAGATTGTACAAATTATTAATTTTTAAAAGTATTTTTTTATAATATCTTATAGTAAAGATTATTCCAGTACCAATAATTATAATAGCTAATAAGTAGAACTGATTTATATATGATAATGCTGTTTTATTAAGTATTAGATATAGCATAACTATACATGGTGTACAAATAATCATATATATACCAGACTTATATAAGCTAATATTGTCTTTAACTAAATCTTTCTCATAACACCATCTTATATTTGGATTACTAACATCATTAAATACAGAAACCATTACGATAAATGATGTAAATATAAACATTGATAACCCTATTAATATATAAACTAATATAGGTAAATTTAAGAAAACTAGTACAACTAAATTTAAAATTATCATTAAGCTACTCACAGCTAGTGAAACTATTATTTTGGAAAGCAATATTGTTTTTATATCAATAGGCATCTGCAATAACAATGGTAGATATCTTCCCTCTCTAGAAAAACTAGTAGATGCAGTTACATTAAAACTAGCAAAAAGTGCTGATAATGACATAAGATATATATATATAACTATATAGTTATTCTGTAAACTATCAATATTAACAAACGCCTGAAAGATTGGAATAAATGTACAAACTATTAATACCAATATTGGAAACATTCCAATCGTATATAAGAAAAATTGACTACTTCTTATTAAGGTTAAGAAATCTCTTTTAATTAATATAATTAATATAGAATCACTATCATCACAATAAGAGTACTTTTTAAAACCATTGACCTCACTAACACTATTACTATTTAACATTATTTTATAGTATAGTCTCTTACCTATACAAATGCTTAATATAATTAAAAATATACTTAATACAATTGAAATAGATATTGAATTTAATCCTATTAGAAAATCACTATATGTTAATGCCTTAGTAAGATATATATTTAATGGAAAAATAATATTTATAAAATTAACACTAAATGAATTATTTTTATTTACTAAAGCTATCACATTATCTGGAGACATAAATGATTTTATTGCAAAATATACTATTCCAATACTAAAAATTATTGATGTTATAGTAAATATTCGCTGAATAAATTCTTTACTATTAATCTTTAAGACCAATTTATTTAATATTAAAGTTATAAATATACAATATACTACTGGAGTTATTGGTGTTAGTAATGATACTATCAAAGTATATATATAAAATGTAATTGATGATTGTGATAGTATTCCATATATAGAAAGTAAAATAAATATTAAAATACAAATAGGTAATAAAGTAATCTGTATAAATAAAAATTTAGATATAAAAAGTTTTTCTTTATTTAAAGGGAGACTTAGTAAGAATTCATTGTCATTTGCAAAAGAAAAGTTAGATAAAACTAAATATATGCCAATTATCATAAAAACAATTGATGATGCGGTTAAAATTAATGATATTAATACATGCTCAATGCCTGCATTTGATAATATACGGTACAAATTTGATGTAAAAAATATAAAAAACGTCAATATCATTGCTCCTAAAATTATCTTTAAAATTGAGTCCCGATATTTTTTTTCTTGGTTTAATGTATCTTTTAAAAAAGCTTTCAATAAATATGTAGTTAATAAATATATCTCTTTCATTATACCCTCCTAAATTTAAAAAAGTTTAATATTTTTACATTATTTAAAATGCTATTTTAAAAAAAATCAATAATTTAACCTTTTTCATTATATATACTTATAATATTTCTTAAAATAATATCAAATATATATCTTTAACTTATAAAGATATTTCTTTTTAATTTATATACATTCAAATTTAATTTTCTCCTTTTAAAAAATAATAGCAGTTTGTTTTTGATGTTATCATAAACGAGTTTTTAGGCATAACTTTAATAACTTGATAAAAATTATATAAATCATTAGAAGTCCCACCTAAGCTCCCAATACTAGCAATAAATAATATTGAACTTAGTGTTGTATTGGTAAAAGGAATGAAAGTCCATATTATCAATGGTAATAAACCTAATATCACAGCTGGAACCACTAAAATTATAGCATAACGAATTTTTGAAATTGGAACACAAGGAATAATACTTAATCCAGCAGGAGAATAGAATATTTCAGCAGTACATTCTCTTGGGAAACACATCGCATGTAATAACTCATGTACTACAAGAAATACCATTGATACTATTAATCCTATTAGCATTCCTTTTAAATTCAAGTTAAAATCCATAACATAAGTTCTCTTAAAATATACACTGACTATTACTAATATAAGTATAGGCAAAACCCCAAGATATGGTTTAACTTTAGATTTAGAATTTAAAAATTGAATAGAATTTTTTGGCACATAATTTTCAGGAAACATATTGTTTTCATTTAATTTCCCTTTCCACTTTAATTTCACGTAAACTCCCCCTTAATTTAAAACTACTTACTTAAAAGTTCTTTTAAAATCTTCTAATCCCTGTTTTATTTCATCTCTAGAAAAATTATTATCTATAAGCTCCTTATCACTTTTTAAAGAAAGTTCTTTATAAAACCATTCACATATAGAAGTAAAATCGGAATCTTTATTTTTCTTTGCAAAGCAAAATAAAGTATCTTCTGCTTCACTATATTTTCCACAGTAAATCATTTTCTTTAGTATAAGTAATAACATATCTTTATCAGATAAATTTTCAATTGTAATCGTCTCACTTTCACTCTTCTCATCAGATAATGCTTTTCCAATATTCCTACCTAATGATTCAACTATATCTAAAATCAAATCATTCTTAAACATAAACTCACTCCTATAAATATATAATTTACACATTAATATTTTACCACATTTTACTATCAAAAGAAAAAAAATACTTATTAATAAAGCTACATTTATACATCATGTAATTTAACAAAATAACTAACACTATATCTGTATTTTTATTTTATTAAGTTTCCAAATCATTAATAACTTTATCTTCTTTAGAATTGCATTTCTTAAATTTATTATCTTGCTTACGTTTGTAATATTTTTTTATGCCCATGGCTATTACTATATTTATCTCAACTAATATCACAACCGTTAAAACTATTTCATAAAGACCAAGTCCTATTCCGATACCTAAAGATGCTACACAAAAAATTTCTGCTCCAGTAGTTACCCCATTTACTTCAATTCTTTCTCTATCATTAACAGTAAAAATAACACCTCCAGCAACAAATCCTATTGCAGTAATTATATTGGCTATTAACCTTGACTTATCTGCTCCTTCACCTAATCCATGTATAGATATTAGTGTCAATAAACAAGATGTTATACATACTATAGAAAATGTTCCTATTCCAGCTGCTTTTTTCCTTCTAGTCCTTTCGAATCCTATTATTAATCCAATAATTGAAGCTATTGCTAATTTAATTAGTTGAATATATATATCTAACATATTTAACCTCAATATAAAATAAATGTTATACTACTAAAATATGAATTTAAATTTAACTTTGGTATCAAAATAAGTTTAAATCACTTAAAATATTTTAACTTAAATATAAATATAAATGATATTTATATTTACCAATTGGTTTCATATTTATTTTTTTCTTAAATACAATTTAAAATCTGACTAATACTAATTTTGCCCTATATGATACCATTTAAAACTTCCTCATAACCAAGCCCCGAAATGACCTGAGCTCCCAATCTAGCATAATCAATTTTTATTACACTTCTTATATAATAATTATCTTTCATGGCTTCGAACACATCCTGACCTAATCTTATTTCTATTAAAGAAACTATAGCTGCGCCTACACAAACTAATATTTGTGTTCTAAATCCAGCAGCTCTATTGTGATACTCCCTTTCATAACCTATAACACCTCCAACTATTGTTGCTAATAACAACCTTATAATTATATCTTTAAAACTTAAAGTTAATCCCATAATAAACTCCTCAAATACTTTAAATGAACTTATTATAAGATATGCTAAATAAATGTTAAAATATTTAGTCTTAATTCATATTAGAATATTTTTATTTTAGAATTAATTTAAACAACATATTTATATAAATTATGTTATTAAATATAAAATAAATATTAACCTACTTATTAATCTCTACACTATTAAATATTCTTTAACCTATAAAATAGTTGTTAAATTCTAAAAAATATAGGCTTAAATATATTTAGATTTTTAATCACTCTAAACATACTTAAACCTAATTTACTTATTTAAAAACTTCTATCTAAATATATCTAATTTTAATTTATCTGCTATTTCCTTTAGAAGTTTCATACTAGCAACACTATTTCCTGGTACATCTAAAGCTGGACTAAATAATCCTATACCACATTTATTAGGAACTGAAGATAGTATTCCTCCTCCTACACCACTTTTAGATGGTAGTCCAATATGAACTGAAAAAGCTCCTGATTCATCATATAATCCATAAGTAGTCATTAATGATTTAACAACAGTAGCTGTTTCTACAGAAAATAATCTTTCACCATTCCAAGGCATAACCCCTTCATTAGCTAATACAGCACCTAATCTTGCTAAATCCTTAGCTGTAACTAAAACTGAACATTGTTTAAAATATGAATCTAAAATATCAGTAACATCACCTTCCATGATTCCATTACCCTTCATATAATAAGCAAGAGATCTGTTTATATCACCTGTTTCTCTTTCTGATAAATATATTTCAGTATCTAAAGTAATTTCATCATCATTCATAATCTTTCTATAAAAATCTAAAATTCTTTTAAAACGTTCTTCATCATTTTTTCCTTTAAGTAAGGATACTACTTTAATAGCTCCTGCATTAATAAATGGGTTTGATGGTTTATTTTTATGATTTATTTGCATATTCATAATTGAATTAAAAGCAAATCCAGAAGGTTCTGTTCCAACTTCTGAAAATACTTTTTCTATTCCATTATCTAATATAGCTAATATTAATGTAGGAACCTTTGATATGCTTTCAATTGCAAATCTAACATCATATTCTCCAGCTGAAAACTCTTTATTTTCTTTTAAATCATAAATACAAACACCTAATTGATCTGGATTTACCTTTGCAAGGGCTGGAATATATGTAGCTACATGTCCTTCTTTTGTATATTTTCTATTAGCTTCTACTAAAGCATCTAAATTTATATCCATATAAATCACCTCTAAATTTATCTTCTAAAAATATTATAAACAGTTAATAATTTCAAAATCAAAACTCAAAAATTTTACTTCATATAATTTTTCTATAGGTTATTTACGAATTTAATTTTAAAATTAAGTTTATTTTAAAACAAAGTAGCTTTTAACTTATACCTAATCCTAAAAGTGTATTTTTTATGAATTTATTTACTTTTTATTAACTTATAGTATTCTTTAGAAAAACTTCAAAGAATACTATAAGCTATTTATAAAAATACTCTTATAAAAAAATTAGAAAGTGACTTATTTGATTGACTATAGTTTTACCTCTTCCCTTTTACTCAATGATGCTAGAGTTGAATCATGAGAAAAATTTATTAAATTACTCTTACTTACTCCTATTTTTTGAGAAGTATATATTCCAGTATGTCCTGAGAAAATATAACTTATTGCGCACGCCATAAATAAATATGGTGCACCTCCTACTCCAAACATCTCTATTCCTAAAACAAAAGAAGCAATAGGCGTATTAGTTGCTCCTGCAAATACACCTACTAACCCTAAAGAAGCTAAAAATGAAGGTGATAAATTTAATATTCCTGATAATGTATTTCCTAATGTTGATCCAATAACAAATAAAGGCGTTACTTCTCCCCCTTGATATCCAGCACCTAAAGTTATTGATGTAAAAATAAGTTTCCCTAAAAAGTCAAAAGGTGATATATGTCCATTGAAAGCTTCTGATAATAAAGGAAGACTTAAACCTAAATATTTTCTACTTCCTACTAAATAAACTAATAATATTACAATACATCCTCCTACAAAGCTTTTTAATGAGGTATTCTTAAATTTATTAGAAAATACTTTTTTTAATTTATGTGTAAGTTCACTAAATAATCTACTAGCTAGTCCAAAACAAATTGCTGAAATTATTACTTTTAAAATAATAAGAGCTGAGATATCTGGTACTCCTAAAACCTTATAATGAGAATGATGCACTCCTAAATTTTTAACAACTTCATTTCCTACAATGCTAGCAAAGAAACTTGGTATTAAAGCTTCATAACTCATTTTACCTAATACAGAGACTTCTAATCCAAATATAGTTCCAGCAAGTGGTGTACCAAATATAGCTGAAAATCCTCCACTTACCCCTGCCATAAGCATTATCTTTGAATCTTCCTTATTTAATTTTAATAACTTCCCTATAGTCTCTGCTATACTTGCACCAATCTGTACTCCAGTTCCTTCCCTACCTGCTGATCCTCCAAAAAAGTGAGTTACAACTGTTCCAAAGAAAACTAAAGGAACCATACGAAGTGGTACATCTCCACAATAATTATTTATATTTTCAATAATTAAATTATTACCTTTTACTGAGTTCCTTCCAAACTTATAGTATAGAAAGCTTACTAAAGCCCCTCCAATAGGAAGTAAAAATAAAACAAAGCCATGATTAACTCTGTAATCAGTTGCCCATTCTAAAGATTTTAAAAATATAGCTATTACTCCTCCTATAAAAATTCCTATTAAACTTCCTATTAATAGCCACTTTAAAAATGTCTTTCCTAGAAGAAAAGTATTATTGCTACTAATATTAATATACTTTAAATATTTCTTAGATTTTTGCTTCATTTATATTCTCCCTTCATTGATATTAATAATTTTTGAGCAAAAAATAACTCCTACAAAATACAAGCTATATAAACATATAACTTGTATTTTGTAGGAGTCATTAGCATAAAGCATTTAATGGCGAACTCCATCGCCTATAAAAATTACTTTAAAATAGTAACATAATTATAAATAATTGTCCATATTCAATTTCAAATCATACTAAGTTAATAACTTGTCATTAACTAATTTGCTTAGAAAATATACATTAATAGTAAAAAACTCTTATAAGGATTAAATTTTTTTCAAATTCTAACTAAGATATAAAATTTCAACTCATAAAAAACTTATAATCACTTAAAACTACTTATATTAATTTACTGAAGAAATTATATTTCTAATCTAAAATAATATCCTCAATAACCTTCACACCATTATCAAGCATAGAGTTTAAAAATACATAATTCATAAAATTAGCTTTATGCATAGGCACATCAAATGTATCTACAAGTTTTTTGGGTACATATATCTCTCCATCTTTATTAACTCTATTAAACTCTGCTCTTAAGCTTATAGCTAATTGATAAATACATATATCTGTACAATCTCCTACTATTATTACATTGTCTATCTCTTCTTTATTTAATATGAAGTTCTCCTCTAAAAATCCATTTGTTGAATTTTTCTTTATAACTTCTATTCCCTCTAAGTTCAATTCCTCAACAAGTTCCCATTCATCAGTATCTTTCATACAATGCTTAGGATATGCTTTTAATTCTATTGAGTCTTCTGCATGATAATCAGTAAAGGCTTTAACTCTTATTCCATTATTTAAAGCATACTTTGCTAAATTACTTATTGGATTTATTAACTTCTCTATTCTATCACTATATAAAGCTCCTGCTTTAGCAAATCCTTTATTTATATCGACTATTAAAAGCATTGTTCTATTCTTATCTAAACTTTTTAAATCTAAACTTTCTAAGGATTGAAGTCTTTCATAAATTCCACTTATCATTTCATTACTTTCATTTAATAATAGTTCTTTAGTATCCACGATTTAAATCCCCCTATATTTTTTATATTTATTTTATTATGTAACCAATTCATATCTTTATCAATAATTATAGATATTTTTAACATTTAATTAAAGAATTGATTCTTAAGAAATTTTTAAAAATTACATAAAATAATTTCCTTTATTATATTTATATAACATGAACTCTCATTTGATAAATTGATTTTAAAACCATATAATCAAAGAGTAATTTATATTATCAAATGTTAAATCTTATAGCGAAGGAGGGTACATATTGAATAATTTTTTTAGAAACAATAAATCATATATAAAAATGGTATTAGTAATAATAGTATCTTATCTATCAATAAAGTTAATAGATAATATTCCTAGTGTTATGTCTGCTATTCATACAATTTTAGCAGTACTATTACCTTTTTTATTAGCATTTATTATTGCCTATATATTAAATCCAATTGTAAATTTATTTAGCAAAAAATTTAAATTATCAAGAGGAATTAGTATAGTAATAACTTACTTAATATTTGTAACATCAATTTCACTAGCAGCAACTTATTTATTACCTAAATTATATACAAGTTTAATTGAGTTAATAGATAATATACCTGCATTTACTAATTATGTACAAAACTTATTTACAGAAATAATGGCAAGCTTTAAAGTTCCTGAAGGAATAAACTCTTATTTACCTCATGGAGATACTAATAAACTAATAACATTTATTGGTTCTATGGTTACAGTTTTATCAAACTGGTTACTAGATGCTGCCATAAGCTTAACTAGTTCTATAATAAACTGGATATTTGGATTCTTAATTTCCATATATGTTTTAGTAGATAAAGATAAATTCTTAGCTCATAGTAGTAAGGTTACAAGAATCATTTTTGGTAAGAATCTTGGAAACGAAATATTAGAATTTATAAAGATACTTAATGAAAAAATAGGAACTTATGTTGGAATAAAAGCAATAGATTCCTTAATAATAGGTGTACTAGCCTTTATTGGATTAACAATAATGAACTCTGAGTATGCACTTTTATTATCAGTAGTAGTTGGTATAACTAATATGATTCCTTACTTTGGACCATTTATAGGTATGGTTGTAGGATTCTTTATAAATGTATTTATAAGCCCAATGAAAGCAGTTATTGTTCTAATATATCTTTTCATATTACAACAATTTGATGCTTGGTACTTAGATCCTAAACTTATAGGAAACAGAGTTGGTCTTAGTCCATTTTTAGTAATTCTTGGAGTTACTCTTGGAGGAGCTATTTATGGTCCTATAGGCATGATACTTGGAAGTCCAGTTATGTCAGTTATTAGAATCTATACTTTAAAATTAATTAAAAAATTTGAATATAGAGCAGAATAATAAAAAGAAGTTGTATTTAATACAACTTCTTTTTATTACTTAAATATATTTTAAACCAAATTTAATTTCATTATATATTCATTTACAACTATATTTTTATTTTTTGATTTTACAATTTTTAATATTGAATGAGATTTTTTTATTGCTACAGTAATTGGCATATGACAGTCATTATCCTTTTCAAAATACATAAGTATTTGACCAGTTAAAACTTCTCCCCCAATATCAACCATAGGCTCAATAGCTTTTATATTCTTATTTATATGAGTGCTTACTATTATATTAACTCCCTCTTTCATCCCAATCTCTATAAATCCATAATCCTTTGAAATATTAATAACTTCCCCATGAACTGGAGAAAATAAAAATTCATTATGTGAATTTAAACTAATTATTTCTTCTAAATCCTCTAAATTAAAAGCCTTGTTTAAAACAATATAATCTAAAACATTTCCCTCACTTGGCGCCATAATATAAATTTCATTATCTGATTTATTTAACATATATAAACACCTCTTGTTTTTAAAATATTTAGACCTTATTAATTTATATGTTTTCAGCTTTTAAATTATAATTCTATCTACACTTATCTTAATTAAAGAATATCTTAATAAATTATCTTTTTCCTTTATAATAAGTTATAGAATATATAATTCATAAAAAGCCAAATTCAATCACAAAATCTTTTATAATTAAAATTTTTGATATAATACCTTGTAATTTTTGAATGTTTTTTATTGATTTTGATTGTTTTTGGTTGTATAATTTAGTTACAAGGTTTTAGGAGGTTATTATGTTAAGTGAAAAAAGACATGAGATAATATTAAACTTATTAAAACTAAAGGGTTTTGTTAGCCTAACTGAATTGCTTGAAGCTACTGAAAGCTCTGAATCAACTATAAGAAGAGATTTAAGTTATTTAGAATCTATAAATCTATTAAAAAGAGTTCATGGTGGTGCTAAATCATTGGCTAATGTTTCAAAAGAATTAAGTTACAACGAGAAATCATCCAAAAGCATTCACGAAAAAAGAGCTATAGCAAAATATGCAGCTTCTTTAATAGAAGATGGCGATTGTATTTTTGTAGATGCAGGCACTACAACATATGAATTAATCGATTACTTAGAAGGAAAAGATATACTTGTTGTAAGTAATGGCTTATCTCATATAGATACATTAATCCAAAAAAATATTAAGTGCTATGTAATAGGTGGAAATATTAAAATTTCTACAAAAGCAATAACTGGATGTGATGCATTAATGTGTCTTTCAAAATTTAGATTCGATAAATGCTTTATTGGTGCTAATGGAGTTCATCATACCTATGGACTTACTACTCCAGATACTGAAGAAGCAATATTAAAGGAATGTGCAATAAATAATTCTAGAAAAGCTTATGTATTAGCTGACGACTCTAAATTTGGAGAGATTTCAACAATAAAATTCTCTGATATTAACAAATGTGTAATAATAACAAACGAAAAACCTAAAGATAATACATATGATAAAAAAACTGATATAAAGGTGGTTGATATTTAATGATTTATACTCTTACTCTTAATCCATCTATTGACTATGTAATAGATGTAGAAAACTTAGAGCTAGGAAAAGTAAACAGAACAAGTAAAGATTTTAAATTTCCTGGCGGAAAAGGAATTAATGTTTCAAGAATTTTAGGAAATCAAAAAATAGATAATATAGCCCTTGGATTCCTTGGTGGATTTACTGGTAAGTTCATTGAAGATAATCTAAAGGCTTTAGGGGTAAAAACAGAATTTATAAAAGTAAAAGGTGATTCAAGAATTAATGTAAAAATTAAATCTAATGAAGAAACAGAAATAAACGGAGCTGGTCCAATGATAACATCTGAAGAATTAGACTCACTGTTTAATAGATTGGATCAATTAGTAGAAGGAGATATATTAGTTCTTGCAGGTAGCATTCCATCTACTCTTCCTAAAGATTTATACCTTCAAATACAAAAAAGAGTTTCTAAGAAAAATGTAAAGGTTGTAGTTGATACTTCTGGAAAAGCTCTTTTAGAAGCTATAAAAAATAAACCTTTTTTAATAAAACCAAATAATCATGAAATTGAAGAAATATTTGATGTAAAAATAAATTCTGAGAAAGAACTTATTAAATATGGAAAAGATTTAGTTTCTCTTGGAGCAGAAAACGTAATAATCTCTATGGCTGGAGATGGAGCTCTATTAATAACTAAGGATGGTGTATTCAAAGGAAACGCACCTAAAGGAGAAGTTAAAAATTCTGTAGGAGCTGGCGACTCTTTAGTAGGAGGTTTCTTAGCAAAATATGTTGAAACTAAAGATTTAATTGCTTCCTTCAAAAATGGAATAGCCTCAGGAAGTGCTAGTGCATTTTCTCTAGATTTAGCTCTTGCTGAAGATGTCAATAAATTATTACCAATTATAAAAATTGAAAAATATGAGGAGGTTTAAAATATGAAAATTTCTCAATTATTAAGTCTTGACACAATAAAACTTGACCTTGCTGCATCTAATAAAAATGAAGTTATAGATCAATTAGTTGATGTTTTATGGGATGCCGGAAAGTTAACTGATAAAAATCTTTATAAAGAAGAGATTTTAAAGAGAGAAAGTTTATCTTCTACTGGTATTGGCGAAAGAATAGCAATTCCTCATGCTAAAACAAAGGCAGTAAAAAATGCATCTTTAGCTCTTGGTATATACAAATACGGTGTAGATTATGATTCACTTGATGGTGAACCTGTTAATATAGTATTTATGATTGCTGCTCCAGCTGGAGCAAATGATGAGCATTTAGAAACTCTATCTAGACTTTCAGTACTTTTAATGAATCCTGATTTCAAAAATGGACTTTTAAATGCTAAAACACCAGAAGAAGTTATTTCTCTTCTTGATAAATTTGAAGAAAATGAAGAATCTGATGAAACCCAAGCTTCTAATGAAGCAGAAAATAATTCAAATAAGAAATATATCTTAGCTGTTACAGCATGTCCAACTGGTATTGCTCATACTTATATGGCTGCTGATTCACTTAACAAAACTGCTAAGGAAATGGATGTACATATAAAGGTTGAAACTAATGGTTCAACAGGAGTAAAAAATAGATTAACTCAAGAAGACATAGATAAGGCTGACGGTATAATAGTTGCAGCTGATAAACAAGTTGAAATGGCTAGATTTAATGGTAAAAATGTCGTAATAGTTCCTGTAGTTCAAGCTATGAAAAGACCACAAGAATTAATAAGCGAAGCATTAAGTGGCTCTGCTCCAGTTTATTCTCATTCTGGAGATTCTTCTAATCAATCTTCTGGCAAGACTGAAAGAAGAGGATTTTATAAACACTTAATGAATGGTGTTTCAAATATGTTACCATTTGTTGTTGGTGGTGGTATATTAATAGCTATATCATTTATGTTTGGTATTCACTCAGCTGAAATAAATGATCCTACTTTTAATCCAATAGCTAAATTATTAAAAGATATCGGTGGAGGAAATGCTTTCTTCCTTATGATTCCTGTTCTTGCTGGATTCATTGGATCAAGTATAGCTGATAGACCTGGATTTGCACCTGCTATGGTTGGTGGTTTAATTGCTTATAATAGTAATTCTGGATTCTTAGGTGGATTAATCGCTGGTTTCCTTGGTGGATATGTAGTTGTATTCTTAAAGAAAATATTTAGTAAATTACCACAATCATTAGAAGGTATTAAACCTGTTTTACTTTATCCTCTATTTGGTATCTTAATAACTGGTGCCTTAATGTACTTAGTAATTGTTGGACCTGTAACTGCTTTAAATAATAGCATAACAATGTGGTTACAAAACATGGGAACTGGAAACTTAGTTATCCTTGGAATAGTATTAGGTGGAATGATGGCTATAGATATGGGTGGTCCTATAAATAAGGCTGCATTTACTTTTGGTATAGCTATGATATCTTCTGGAAATTACTATCCACATGCTGCTATAATGGCTGGTGGTATGGTACCTCCTTTAGCTACAGCTTTAGCAACTACATTCTTCAAAAATAAATTTACTAAAGATGAAAGAGATGCTGGTGCTACTAACTACATAATGGGATTAACTTTCATAACTGAAGGAGCTATTCCATTTGCTGCAGCTGACCCATTAAGAGTTATTCCTGCTTGTGTTATAGGCTCAGCTCTAGCTGGAGGATTATCAATGATATTTAAAATAGGTTTACCTGCTCCTCACGGTGGAATATTAGTAGTTCCAGTAGTTGAAGGAAATCCTCTTTTATATCTTCTATCAATATTAGTAGGCTCTATTGTAGCCGCTCTAATAATAGGATTCTTAAAGAAACCTGTAAATGAAATAAATAAATAAGTTAATATATAAAATAAGTCTTAATAAAACTTACAAACATATTCCGAGAATTACTAGATATTCTCTTCATACTGTTTGTAAGTTTTATTCTTAACTTTTTATAACTAACCTTTGTATTTTAAGTAATTAAAATTTAACTACTAAGCAATAAGTTAAAACCACATGAAAATAAGTGGTTTTATTTTTTTAATAAATAAAAAAAGATTAGATAGAAATTCTTTTTAGAATTCTATCTAATCTTTAATTAAAATTTTCTATTATATTTATATACTTACTTTTTCAAACTATAATACAAATTTAAATATTTCAACTACTATAGCAGCTATGCATGCGCTTATTGGGATTGTTAATATCCAAGCCCAAACTATATTCTTAGCAACTCCCCACTTAACCGCTTTAGGGTTTTTAGAAGCTCCAACACCCATTATGGTAGTTGTTATTATGTGAGTTGTACTTACAGGTGCATGGAACATAGTAGCTATTCCTATAACTCCAGCTGCCCCAGTTTGTGCTGCAAATCCATTAACAGCGTTTAATTTAGCAACTCCACTTCCCATTGTTTTAATTATTTTTTGTCCGCCTATTGAAGTTCCTGTTGCCATTGCAATTGCACATAAAGCTATAACCCAAGTTGGTACTTCAAAAGTAGATAAAAATCCTCCGCTTAAAAGTGCCATAGTAATTATACCCATTGATTTTTGAGCATCATTACCACCATGGTTTAAGGCCATTAGTGCTCCTGAAACCACTTGTAATTTTGAGAAAATTCTATTTACAGGGCCTGGTTTGCATCTTCTTAGTGCCCAGTTTAATAAAATCATAAATATGTATCCAACTATTAAACCTATAATTGGTGATAATATAAGCCAAAGAATTACTTCATCAAAAAGAGTTCCCCAACTTACTATGTTTATTGAATGTGAATAAGCTATTCCTCCACCTATTAATGATCCTATTAAGGCATGAGAAGAACTACTTGGAATTCCAAAATACCAAGTAATAAGATTCCATATAATAGCTCCTAATATAACTGCTGCAATAACCCATAGAGGTATTTTATTTTGATCTACTATACCATCTCCCACAGTTTTAGCAACCTCAGTTCCTAAAAATGCTCCAACAAAGTTAAATACGGCACATAAAGCTATGGCAGCCTTAGGTGAAAGAGCTCTTGTGGAAATTGATGTAGCAACTGCCGTTGCAGTATCATGAAATCCATTTATAAAATCGAAAGCTAATGTTAAGAGAATAATAACAACTGTTACAGCTAAAGTACTAGACATACTTCATCACTACTCCCTCAACTATATTGGCTACAGCCTCACAACTATCTAAAGTTGCCTCTAAGAATTTATATATTTCTCTCCATTTTATTATATCAAGAACTGGAGTTTTTCCATCTTCAGCAAATAATTCTGATATCATTTGTCTATAGAAAATATCTCCTTTGTTTTCTATTTTATTTATTGAAATTACTCTCTCTGTAATTTCTTTATTTTTCTTTTTCATATGCTTAAATTCTTCCATTAGAGATACTAATTCTCTTGATGCATCAACTATTAAACTTCCTAAAACTTTAGCACCTTCTTTAGATTCATTTATGTTGAACATAGTGAATCTATGCATAGTACTTTCTATTGAATCTAAAATATCGTCCATTCTTTTTGTTATAGAAAATATATCTTCTCTATCAATAGGAGTTATAAAAGAATTATTTAGCTCTTCTATAAGTCTATGAACTATTTCATCTCCTTTATGTTCTAACTCTTCAACTCTAGCCACGTGGCTTGTTTTATTTTCAAGATCCCCTAAGGCTTCACTTAATATTACTGCTGCTTTTTCTACATTTTTTGCTTCATCGATAAACATATCATAAAATTTATCGTCTTTAGGATTTAAATTAAACATTCGTATTTCATCTCCTGGTTCTCATTATGAATTTTTATTGAACAAATCTAGTATATCATAATATTTTTTTAAATTTAACATTCAATTAATTAATTAACTTACACTTAACACAGAATGTATCTTTATCCATTTATTATACAATTATATCTCATTTTATTTAATATAATTAAATAAATCCTTTTTAAACACCTATTATATTATTAATTATATGTAAATCCACTTAACATTGTATTATATATAGCTCAGCACTTTATTAATATTTTATTAAAAACACTGTAATTATATTTTATTTTAAAAGCCTTTTAGCCTCTAAAGCTCTTTGTATTATGGTTATGAATATTATTAAGGAAAATATATTTGTAACTAAATTTAATTTTATAGATGATAGTAAAATCATAAGTGAAAAACAAATAAATCCTTCTGATCTTTCTGCAAGTCCTGCTTGGTATCTAAAAGACTTCATACCATTATTTTGAGCTAAGGCTCCTACTGTTAAAAATATGGTCATAGATATTAAAATCATCATGGTTAATATTAAAAGATATAATCTACTATTTTGAAATTTTAAAGCTAAGACAAATATTATGCTAAGTTCAACAATTCTATCAAAGGTTATATCTAAAAGTGTTCCAAAGGGGCTAGTTAAATTCTTTTTTCTTGCCATAGCACCATCAACAGAATCTAAGTATCCTGATATCCAAAGAAAAACTACTGATAAAATCAATTTATCGAAATAAAGAAATACAGAACTTAAAACTCCTATAATTAGAGCTATTATACTAACTCCATTTGGTGTTAATCTTAACTTTAATAATGTATTAGCACCTAAATCTATTATTGGATTTACATACTTTCTTCCATAAGTATCTAACATTATTTTTTCTCTCCCTCTATTTTAAACTTTCATTTGCTTTTATTTTTATTAGATAAGTATGTGAACTACTCTCCACCTATAGGAATGGGAACACCTTAATGAATATACCTAAAAATACAGGGTTCCCCAAGCTTATAGGGTAGTTCCTACCCCAATTTTAAATTAACTCTCTTTTCCTACTTTGTTTGCTAATTTAATTCTATTTATCCATTGATTAATTGTGCTTATATTCTTTTGACTTTTAGCTTTGCCATTAATAACATCTTCATTAAAAATAAAGTCTAATATGTGTAGTGCATTTTTATCTGAAGATTTAAAGGTATTTACGCAGGATTCACAGTAAGAAACTATATTTTCACATTCTGTAGAATTAGCTCTTTTATTTTTTTGACTTAGCCATAATTCCTTATTTGTAACTCCTACCATTCCTCCACAACCACAGCATTCAGTTTTACTTCTATTCTTCTCAAATTCTACTATTTTAATTCCTAAATCTTTAAGTATGCTTCTAACAGCTTCGTGAATTTGTTCTTCTTTTTTTATAGGACATGGATCATGCAAGGCAAATTCTTCTTTTAAATCTGAATATTTGTTTTTTAGTTCCTTTGGAACTCCAAATTCATTTATAACTTCCCAAAGTGTTATTACTTTAATATCTTTAAAAGCTGATCCAAAAGTCTTATAACAATTTTCACAGGCTACTATTATTTCATCAACTTCCTTGATTTTTAGATTATTCTCTATATCATTTAAATTACTTTCAAATAATTCTAAGTTTCCAATATCCTTTGAAGGTTTTCCACAACATTTTAGAAGTATCTCTACTTCCCCTAAATTTTCTATTAAGTAGTCCTTTATTTTAAAAATAATTTCATTGTTATATCCACTTAAGCTACACCCTGGAATAAACACTCTCTTTATTTTCTTCTTATTATTTTTTGATGTTAAAAACTTAGAAAAACTGCCTTTTTGATGATTTTGAACAACCTTTAAATTAAATTTCTTGCTAGTATTTTTTAAATTCTCTCTATAAGATTTTATTCTTAAATTTTGAAACATCTCTTTTAAATTTATATCTTTTGGACATGATTCAGTACATGCATTACAAAGCATACAAGAATATGCAATTTCATCATAACTTATTTTATTCTCATCTATATCTCTTAATATATTTTTAGGACTCTCTCCAAAAGTATTCATCATTGGACATACCTTGTAGCAAAGTCCACAATTAACACAGTCCTCTAAATTTTTCTTTAGTTCCTTATTTGTCATTTTTACCTCTTTTCTCATTCCAAACTTTTTTCCCTACATATATTGCTATACTTAAAGCAAATAAAATTAAAAGTCCACTCATAAGTAATTGTGCTCCCCCAGTAAGCATACCACCAACATAAGAATATACTATTGTGGCAGGTAATTGACCAATACCTGTAGCAATGAAAAATGACCAAAAATTCATTGATGTAAGTCCTGCAGCATAACTAACTAAGTCAAAAGATATAAAAGGTAGCAATCTTGCTATTAGTATAGTATGTTTACCATACTTTTCAAAGAAACCATCTATATCCTTTAAAGCAAATTTACTAGTTAACTTTTCAACGGCATCTCTTCCTAAGCCTCTTGCTATATAAAAACATAGTGCTGCCCCAGCCATGGCACTACTCCATGATAATATAGCACCCTTAACCCATCCAAATATAGCTGCATTACTTAAGGTTATTAAAAAAGCTGGTATTGGTGCTATTACAGATTGAAGTACCATTAATAAAAATGATGTTATAGGTGCCCATATTCCAAAAGATAATATATATTCCTTTATCATATCTAAATTCATACTACTTAAGTAAAATATCATCTGATTTATTTTACTATTAGCAGTTGGAACAAAAAAATACACCAAAAAAGCTACTATTAAAATAATTAAGGTAGCAACCCAAGGTTTAACTATTTTCTTCAAATTATTACCTCCATTTAAATCAATATTTCATTATTATAAAATAAACCTCTACTTTTTAATAAGGTTAATCTAAAAACTTTAAGCCTTAATTTTAAAGTTAACCTTTTAAATAAAGATTAGTTTAAATTAATAATAATGTTTTTATTAAGTTTTAAGTCTAATTGGCAAACCTTAAATTCTTAGTTTAAAGTCACTAATTAATTATATAGCAAAAATTCTAAATAACTATACTGATTATTGTAAATTTAAATTTTAATTTTATTTTAACTAAAAAAGCAGATCTCACTAAAAGTGACATCTGCTCTTATTTTAATAATCTTATTTTCTTTTCTAAATGCTAATAAATTTAGCCCTTAACTCCACCAATATTAACACCTTCTGTTAACTTCTTATGAACTAGTGAGTATATAACCATTGTAGGTACCATTACTATAACTAATCCTGCAAATAATGCTCCCCAGTCAGTTGCAAACTTTTGAACTTCCATTAAGTTTTGTAACCCTACTGGTAATGTCTTTTTATCTGCATCTGTTATGAAAGTCATTGCCATAGCATATTCATTCCAATAATTCATAAAGTTGAATATCATTATAGTTATAATACCTGGTTTAGCTAATGGAACTACTATCTTTGTTAATATTTGAAGATTAGTACATCCATCTATCATTGCTGCCTCTTCATAATCCTTTGCAATCCCCTTCATAAATCCACTCATTATATAGATTGAGAAAGGTAAGCTTAGCACTGCATATACAAGAGCTAGGGCAAATAAATTATTTAACAATTTCATTTTTTCTAATATTGTAAATAAAGGTACTATAATATATACTGGTTGAATAAATAATCCTGCCATAAATAGATTCTTTATAAAACTACACCCAAAGAACTTTTGTCTAGCTAAAACATATGATGCTGGTACACTTAAACATAGGGATAAAACCATAGCTATTATAGTAACTAATATTGAGTTGAAGAAGTAAGCGCCCATGTTAGCTTCTGTAAATGCAGTCATATAGTTAGCAAACCCAAAACTTTTTGGTAAGGCCCATGGACTTGCATAGAATTCTTTAGTAGTTTTAAAAGAAGACATTATTGTCCATATAATTGGAACTATAACTAAAATAGTTGCAGCTATTAATATAATCCTTAATAATGTATTAGATATTACTTTTTTAGTTTTGTTCTCAGTATCTAAACCTACATTTTTTCTCTTTTTAGTTTCTAACATGTTATCTCACTCCTTTCTGTTGTAATCTTTTTACTCTCTTTTCTTCCCTTGCATCAGAGTCACTTAATTTATTGATTATTAATGCAAGGATCATAGCAAAGGCAAATATAGTTACCCCAACTGCCATAGCATATCCATATTGAGAATTTGTAAAGGCTTGTTTATACATATATGTCAATAAAACCTCTGATTTTCCATTTGGTCCACCCTTAGTCATTACAGTTACAAAGATAAAGCTTAGATTTAGTGCCCCTGTAATAAAGAATGCAAAAGTTACTCTAACTACATCCCATAAAAGTGGTAAGGTTACATATCTAAACTTTTGCCAAGCTGATGCTCCTTCTAAATAACATACTTCATAAAGAGAAGGTGATATTCCATCTAATCCAGCTATATAAATTACCATATAATAACCAACTGCTTGCCATACCATAGTTATAACTAATGCCCATAGGACTAACTTAGAATCTCCAAGCCATGCCAGACCTGCTAACTTATCTAGTCCTATCATTTCAAAAAATGCTTTAAGAATTCCTATTGATGGGTCATAAACATATGTAAATAAAACCCCTATAACAACCATTGATAATATATTTGGGAAAAATAGTATAACTCTGTAGAAATTCTTTTCTTTTAACTTACTTTGAGTTATTACTACAGCTAAGAATAAAGAAAGGGTTATTGTTATTGCTGGAAATAAAACTATTATGAAAAATGTATTCCCAAATGCTTCCTTAAAATATCTATCATTTAAAAGTGCTTTAAAGTTATCTAACCCCACAAATACTGGTTCTCCTGAAATCCCACTCCATTCATATAAAGACATCATGAAACCTTTTCCAATTGGGTATAACATAAATATTGTAAATAGTATAAGTGCAGGCAACACACACATTGCTAAAAATATTTTTCTTTTATTACTGTTCATGAAATTTCACCCCCTATAATTTTAAAGAAGGAGAAGAATCTCCTCTCCTTCTCAATAAATTTTATTTTATCTTAATAATTATTCAACAACTTCTTTAGCAAGAGTTTGTGAATCAGATTCTAAGTTATTAATCCATTCATCAACTGTTAATTCTTTATTTATGATACTTCCTACTGGTCCAAATAAACTATCATTTCTAAAATCTAGTTTAGAGTTTGTTGGTTTAAATGAAAGTGGAATTGGTTTAGCACCTTCTTCAACAACCTTATAAGACTCATATCCTGATGCATCTAATGAAGATTTAGCTTTTTCAACTGCTCCCTTAACTGGAACTACAGCCTTAGCTATTTCAGCATTCTTTTGAACCATAGCATCTGTATATTGGAATGCTAAGAATTCTTTTGCTAATTCAACTTGATCTGATTTAGCTGGGATATACATTTGCTCTATTGTAGTAGTTACATATGGAGTATCCCCTTCTTTAAATGCTGGTGGAGCCATAAATCCAAACTCAAATCCTTCTGGTATAGCATCTTTCATTTCTCCTTCTAACCAGCTACCACATGGTAAGAATAATGCTTTTCCATTTAAGAATTCAACTTGTGCTTGAGTATGAGTCATACCAACTGTTCCATTAAGAACCATGTCCTCATCAGCCATTCTTTGGAATATATCTAATGCTTTCTTAACATTTGGATCTTTCCAAGCACCTTCTTCATAGTTGAATATCTTTTCTACAGCTTCTTCTCCAGCTGCACTAGCTAACATTGGGAATATTACAGCCTCATTATATCCTGGCGCTTGTCCTTGATAAGTATAAAGAGCTATTCCCTCATCTTTTGCCTTCTTACCTAATTCAAAGAACTCATCCCAAGTTTTTGGAACTTCCCATCCTTTTTCTTTGAATAATGCTTTGTTATACCACATACCTGTAACATTATAGTAAAGTGGTGCTAAGAATACTTTTCCATCTCCATATGGAGTTGTAAGTGGTGTATCTAAAAATCCTGGTAATATTTTATCTTTTAATTTTTGTCCTGGATTATCTGGATCTTCTCTATCAAATACATCACTTAAATCTACTAAAGCTTTATCCTTTATTAAAGCATTAGCTATACCTGATGGGTCATTTGTACTTAAGTATATAAAGTCAGGTGTATTTTCTGATGATAATTTAGGTCTTATAATATCACCTATTTTAGGATTAGCTTCCATCTTAACTTCTACATCTGGGTGCTCAGCTTCAAAGGCATCTATACAAGCATCCCAGTAATCCTTACCAAATCCACCTTCAAAAACAGCTATTTCTAAAACCTTTTTCTCTCCTGAACCTTCAGCTTGTTCAGTTGATGGCTTTTCATTATCTTTTGGTGCCTCTTCTTTATTTCCACATCCAACAAATGCAGAGGAAGCTATAGCGGTAACACATGCAACAGTTAGCATTTTAACTAATTTTCTTTTCATAAACTCTCTCCTCCAATACCCTTACTCATTTCTTGTAAACATTTTCTTCTCATATTTATAATACTTCTTATTGGAATTTTTTTGAATATAAGGATTTTACTTAAACATGTACTTTTTTTACAATATCAATCCAAAATAAAAATAATCTATATTTATAATAAAACTTTATTACTATAATCCTTTTTAAACTTAGATGGACTTACCCCATAAAACTTCTTAAAAACTCTGTTAAAATAAAACTGATCTGTCATTCCAATACTGTTAGCAACCTCTTTAACTAAAGTATCTTGCTGTTTTAATAATTCCTTAGCCTTTTTCATCTTTACTTCATTTATAAAGTACATAAGATTTTTTCCTGTTTCATTTTTAAAAATTCTACTTAAATAACTTTCATTTAAATTCACAGCATTGGCTACCATAACTAAGGTTATTCTCTTATCAATATTCTTTTCTATAAACTTTATAATCTCATTAACCTCTTTTTTATAACTAAGCTCTTTGCTCTTTATATATCTTTGATTGATGTAATCTATTAAAAGAGTTGAATTATTTATTAATTCCTCTATGTTATCACTCTTTAATATCTTTCCTTTTAATTCTTTTATACCATTTAAATCATCTTGTACATACTCATGATTCTCTATTAATTCGCACATAAAATTTACATAGTTTATTAAAGTTGAAGGTTTTACATTCATATTAGAACATCTTCTAGCAAATTCTTTTATAAGTTCCTTATTAGCAGAGATTTCTCCTAACTCTATATTCTCTAAAATGGCATCTGTTACTTCCTTTCTAAGCTTAATAGCATCACCAAACCCCAAAAATTCTTCACTTATTATTAAAAAGTTTTCTTTTCCATAAAACTTTAGACTAAGAATTTCCTCAACCTTTTTAAAACTCTCTTTTAAGCCTTTTACACTTTCTATCCTTTTTATTAAGACAGCACTAACTTTAATATTTAAATAAAGCATTATTATATTCTGTATATTTATTGTTTTTATCTTTAAACTATTAAAATCCATTTTAGATATAAAAATATACTTATGATTATTTATTGGGATAATCTTAACCCCATTTACACTAAATTCTTCTTTTATTATGTTTTCTATAGTAATGGCCAATTTATTTTTATCCTTAATTTTTTCCTCATAAATCTTTTTATAATTATCTATATAAATACAGGCACCAGTATAATATTCACAATTATCATCTAAAAAATTAATCTTTGGAAACTCATTTAAAAGTTCTTCATAAGATAAATCATCCTTTAAGTATTCCTTTAATAAAGAAATCTCGGCTAATTTTTTTGTTTTATCAAATTCATTTTTAAACTGAGCTTCTTTCTCTTCTTCCTCTTTCCTCTCTTCTAAACTCTCCCTAAATTTATCAATTATATCTTCTAGTTCCTTTGGTCTTAAAGTTATTTTTAATAAATAATCATCTGCGCCCTTTTTCATTGCTTCCCTAACCAATTCATACTCCCCATGATTGCTAAGAACAAGTATCTTACCCCTAAAATTCTCTTCTTTAAGCTTATCAATTAATTCAATTCCATTTAATCCTTTCATTTTAAGGTCCGTTATAATAAGATCAGCACCATTTTCATTTAGTATATTAAGAACTTCTGAGCCATCTTGAGCTAATCCAACTATATTAAACCCATGAGATTCCCAGTCTATTATATTTCTCATAGCAATTCTAACTATTTTTTCATCATCAGCAATAATAACCTTGAACATAAAAAATTCCCCCTATATACTCTTAGGAATTACTATTTTAACAATAGTTCCTTTATTCACCTCACTGTAAATAGTTGTCCCATAACCTAAGCCAAATGTTAACTTTATCCTCTCATCAACATTATTCCATCCAATACCTGAAAGTTTATTGTCTTTAACCTTTTCTTTACTATTAAACCCCTTTCCGTTATCCTTAATCGATATTAAAATATTTTCTTCCTCTGACATAATTTTAATAATAATCTTTTGATTCTCCTTATTTTCATCGATTCCATGAATTATTGAATTTTCTACTATTGGTTGTAAAATAAACTTTATAACTTTATTTTCTAATAAAAGTTCATCTACTTCATACTGAACATCAAAGGAATTACCGTATCTTATCTTTTGAATAACAACGTAATTCTTTATATTCTCTAGTTCTTCTCTAATAGTTACAAGCTCATTTTTATCTATAATAGTATTTCTTAATAATTCTGCTAGGGAACTAAGCCCCTCGCTTACTGTATAATCTTGATTCATTAAGGCTGTCCACTTTAAAGAGTTCAATGTATTAAAGAGAAAATGAGGATTAATTTGTGCCTGTAACATCCTTATCTCTAAATCCCTTTTCTCAACTTCTTGTAATTTAGTCTTTTCAATTAATTCATTTACTCTTTTTAACATAGAATCAAAATTATCAGAAATAACACCAATCTCATCTTCATAAGTATCATTTACTAAAACCTTTAAATCCCCCTCAGATACTCTTTTCATCTTATTTAAAAGGTTATATAAAGGTACTTTAATACTTGAATATAGAAAATATGAAAATATTAATACCACTAAAGTGAAAAGTAATCCTATTATAGTCATTTCCTTCCTTAAACTTTGAATATCAGCATTTATAAAATCATAAGGGGTCATTGAAGCTATATACCAATTAAATCCCTTTAATTTTCTATATGTAGCTACATAATTTTCTCCATTTACCACTATACTCCTTGCTGTATCCTTAGCCCCTTTATCTTTAAGGAACTTATTTAAATCTGTCTCCTCTAATATAAAATTACTATTTAAATTATTTTCAGAAATTATTATGTTATTCTTATCATCTATTATAAAAATTTCACTACCTTTACCAATATTAAAAAGAGAAAAAGAAGAAGCAAAAACTTCACTTTTTATAGCCATAAAAACATATCCCACAATACTGTTATCTTGTTTTACTGGAGTTACTATACATATGTGTGGTTCATTATTTAAAAATGTAGAAAACCAAAATAGTCCATTTTCAGATTCATCTGCATATCTTTCTATATCTTCTCTCTTAAAATATTTAAAGCCTTGCATATAAGTGACTTCATAATCCTTTGATATTATTTCAACCTCTGCTAGATTAGGTAAAAGAGAAAGTTTTTTAGACAAGTAATCATTCATATACTTTAAAAATTCATTCTTTTCTTTTCCATCCATAAATTTGTAATTTATAAGATTATTAGCTATTTCTTCATTCATTGATAATTCAATAGATGCTCTTTCTAAGAATTCTTTATTTTTGTAAATGTCTTCACTCATGATAGAAAGCATATTTTCCGAATAATTTATTGCATTATTCTTCAATGCATTGGTAGCCTTTTTATATAGGAGTATGCCTAAAATACTACTACAAAAAATTATTCCTACAGAAAATGATGCTATAAGTCTATTTTTAATAGAAGTTTTTCTAAGAAAATTTGATATTCCTCTTAAGGTATTTGTTATTTTCTTTATTATTTTCCTCACTCCTTAGTATAATTTCTATATTCTTTTTTAACATTTTATCATATATGGTATTTTTTTGAAACTAACTTCCTAGGCTAAATATTTTATTTTCCTAATTTTTACAAAAATTATATAAAATCTAAAAAGACCCTTAGTGAAAAACTCACTAAGGATCTATATATATAAGGGAATTAAAAGAAAAAGCTTATTTATTTATATTTAACCATCTTATTTCCATAGGAGCTAAAGTTAAAGTTTCAACCTTAACACCATTTATATATGCATCTGTAATTTTTTCTTCTTGAGTATTGTTTATTACAGCCATTTTTCCTACTTCTAAGAAGGCAGCACACTCAGTATCTATATTAGTTACATAGAATTTTTTCATTTCATCCTCTTTACTTGCAGCCCAATAAATTGCTCTTAATAAAATTCTACAATTTTCTGGAGTATATGGGAATCCTGCAAAATAAACGCTTCTACCTTTTCCATATGTGTTTACAGCACAAGTAGTATCTCCTCTAAAGTTATTCTTTAAGCAATGGCAATTACCAAAGTCCATTCTTAAAACTTGGTAACTATCACCCTTTCCATAAACGCCTTTCATCCCCTCACCAAAATCAATAGCTTTTTCACCAATTTCTTCTGTTATAAAATGATGTGGATTTAACTCATTATATTTTCTAGTGCTTAAACTAAATCCAACTTCTTTGTCAACTCCTAAAACATCTGCTAACTGGAAGAATTTATTCTCATAATGTATTGCAGTTGGTTCTCCAACCCCTATGAATCCTCCACCATTATGAACCCATTTTCTAATCATAGAAACTAATTTAGGATTTTTCCAATACTCTCCACCACTCCAAGCAGTGTAAGCATCTCCAGCATTTATAATAACTCCAGTATCCTCTGGAATTCCATTTTCTAATATATCATCAAAACTAATAAATTCTACTTCTACAGGCATACCACTTAAGCATTCAACAATTCCAGCATATGAGTATATTTCCTTGTACCAAAGAGCATGAGCTACTTGTTGAGTTTGCCAGCTTCTTAATTTACCCCAACAGTTTAATACACAAATCTTAAATGGGGCTACATACGCCTTAGTTCCTTTTATAGTTTCATGAATTTCTCTAAACTCATCACATATTTTTTCAACTTGCTCAACAAACTCTGGGAATTTAACTGCAAGTCCTAAATATCCACCATATCCTATTCTATCTAGTGGACTTCTTAAAATAGCTCTTCTTGCTTGTAACCAATTCTCCCTTGCTTCCCCAACAGGGTCTCCTGTTTCATTAAATACATCTGGGAAAAAGTATGGTAAAAATCTTCCTTCTGTATATTTAACTCCTGGAATATCAGCTATCATTCTCATAGTTGTTCCATTACCTACTGAACCAACCACTGCATCTAATCCAATGCTTGGGAAATACTTTCCATAAGGCTCTGTACCTATCCAGTTATCCCCTAAAAACATCATTGCTTCTTTTCCATTTTCATGACATAAATCCACTAACTCTTTAGCCATTTTTGAAACATGTTTACATTGAAAATCTATGAAATCTTTATATTGTTTTGTTGGAACCCTAAATGTTGAATTATAATAACCAGCATCAACTATATCTTCTGGTCTTAATTTATATCCTTTTTCTTTTTCGAATTGCTCTAAAGCTAAAGGACTCACTGATGAACTATATCCAAACCAATCAACAAATTTCTCCTTAGCAACCTCGTTAAAGCATAATGTAAAGTGATAGAAGAAAGTAGTAAATCTAACTACATCTACTTCTGGATTCTCATGAATCCATTTCTTTAAAGCTTCTTTAACATGTACACTAGTCTTAGCCTGTCTACAGTCATATGGCATTTCATGAGGTTTATCGCCCCAATCATTAGTTATATGATTATACATTTGAGTTGGATCCCAAATCATATAAACTAAGAAATTTACTGTATATTCATGATAAGGTGTAGTTTCTTCTACTGTTAAGATTTCACTCTCTTTATTAAAATTCCATTTTGAAGAATCTACAACTTCACCAGTAGTTCTATCTATAACTTCCCACCATTTTTTTTCATCATGAACCTTATCTATTTCAAATTGCTCAGAATAATATCCAGCTAATATTTTTATTTCAGTTTTTTCTGATTTAGCAATAACAGGCTCTGACATTAAGTAAAGTTGTTGTAATTCATCTTTATTTTCACTAGCCCATTTTTGATCACTTCTAACTGTTAGGTATGTAGAATATAACTTAACCCCTAAGTCAACTATATCCTTAGAAAGCTTAGTGCCATCACAATCTCTTAAAGCATCTGCTCCCCATCTATCTATAATACTTTTTATTTCCTCTTTCATATTAGAATCAGTTGGTATTGTAACTCTTCCCTTTAACTCACCCATAAATTTCTCCTCCATTTCCCCTGCTATAAACATTTAAAGTCATGTATATTAATATAACCTTTTTCTTACAATTTAATATTAACATTTGTTAATTAACGTTTACATGTAATTTATTTACTAAATCATTGAAAATTTTGAGTATATTATCTTTAATAATAATTTAATATTAAAAGTCCTTCATTAAAATAAAAAACTTACAAACATATTATAAGAACCACTAAAAGTTCTTTTAATACTATTTGTAAGTTTTTTAAAAATTATTTTCATATACGACTTTTTACGAGCTTATTAAAGGTTTAATAATTTAGCTGTTACATCTTCTAAAGAATTCAATTCATTATCTAAATTTTTTATTTCTTCCTCAGCACTTGGTGTAAGATTTAAAAGAATAAGACCTGAAGTTGAACATGTATTTTCAGTAGCTTCGTGTAATCCTATTCTAGTATGTATTATACAACCATATCTAGTTAGTATTTCTTGAACTTTTGGTGCTGCAACAGTCCTAGGTGATATTTTGATAGCCATTATAGTGTACATAATAAATCCCTCCATAAATAATAATCCTAATTACATATTAGCATATATTAGTAAATTTTTCTTGTATAATCTTTAATTATTATTTACAAAAATAATTATAATATACTATATTTTTTATTATTACTTCATTTAAAAAAATTCAAATAGGTAATTATTTTATAAATAAATCTGTGAAAGAAACAACACTATAAAATTTCTCTCATCTAAAAAGTTTCTCCCCTTAGTCTTTTTGTTCTCTTTATCAAATATAAAATCAAACATACTACTTCCTCCAATATAAGTTCTTCATATGCCATTCTCTCCACATTTATTAATATTAAACCTAATAATATTATGTTATTTCAAATAAAAAAATATTATATAATGTTTATATAGTAAGATTTAAAGGGGTGTTTTTATGAATAATTTTTTTAAACATACACTAGAAACTCATACACCTCAAAGTATGAGTAAAATTACATCTTATATAAGAGAGGATATAAAAAATAGTAATATTGAAAATGGAATTGTGGTTGTTTATTGTCCACACACTACTGCTGGTATAACAATAAATGAAAATGCAGACCCTGATGTTGTTAAGGATTTAATTTATGGATTTGAGAAAGTTTATCCAACTAATGATCATAAATACAGACACTTTGAAGGCAATTCACATTCCCACCTTAAAAGTTCTACAGTTGGAGTATCTCAGCAATTAATATTACATAGAGGTAGATTAATCTTAGGTCAATGGCAAGATGTATATTTCTGTGACTTTGATGGCCCAAGAAACAGAACTTTTTATGTTAAGATTCTGGAAGGATAATATTTAATTTTAATATAAATACTTTTATTATAAGTTCAAGCTATAGAATCTTTAATTTTATAACTTGAACTTATATGCTTAACTTGGAAAGTTATATGTTCTCTAAAAGATTTGCCATTTCAATGGCTGCCATAGCTGCATCAAACCCTTTATTCCCAGCTTTAGTTCCGGCTCTTTCTATAGCTTGTTCTATATTCTCAGTTGTTACTATTCCAAAGATAACTGGTACTTCAGTATCTAAGCTTACATTAGCTATTCCTTTTGATACCTCTCCACAAACATAATCATAATGGCTAGTAGCTCCTCTTATTACTGTTCCTAAACAAACAACTCCGGCATATTTTCCTGATTTAGCTAACTTTTTAGCTATTAATGGTATTTCAAAAGCTCCCGGAACCCAAGCAAGATCTATATTCTCTTCCTCTACTCCATGTCTTTTAAAAGCATCTAAAGCTCCCCCTATAAGCTTTGATACAATGAATTCATTAAATCTTCCTGCAACTATAGCAAACTTTTTATCTTGACCTATTAAATTTCCTTCTAAAATCCTCATTCTGCTCTCTCCTTTAAACATTTTTATACTTCAAGTATTTTTTTAATTCTTCGTATCTAATATTGATACTTTTTTATCCACTTTTAATCTATCTTTAAATCTAAAATTTTAAATAAATCTATAAAATTACTGCATTATTAAATGGTGCATTTTCTCTTTCTTAGTTTTCAAATAAAACTCATTTTCCTCATTACACTTTATTTCTATAGGTACTCTTTCTACTATTTTAAGTCCATATCCCTCTAAGCCAGTTATTTTTTTAGGATTATTAGTCATTAACCTGATTTCCCTTACACCTAACTCTTTTAAAATTTGTGCTCCAACGCCATAATCTCTAAGATCTTCTGGAAATCCTAAAGCTATATTAGCTTCTACAGTATCTAATCCTTCATCTTGAAGCTTATAAGCTTTCAACTTATTTATAAGACCTATTCCTCTTCCTTCTTGTCTCATATAAAGTAATATTCCTTTTCCCTCTTCATTTATTTTTTCCATAGCCCTATGAAACTGCTCTCCACAATCACATCTTCTTGATCCAAAAACATCTCCAGTTAAACACTCTGAATGCACTCTTAATAATACTGGCTCCTCTGATTTTATCTCTCCTTTAACTAAAGCCACATGATGCTCTCCTGTAAGTTTATCTATAAACCCAATAGCCTTAAAATCTCCATATTTAGTTGGCATATTAGTTTCAACAACTCTATAAACAAAATTATCTCTTTCTGTTCTATAAGCAATTAAATCTTCTATAGTTATTATTTTCATATTATGAATCTTTGCAAATTCTAATAATTCATCAGTTCTAGCCATAGTTCCATCATCTTTCATTATTTCACAGATTACCCCAACTTCTTTTAATCCAGCTAACTTTGCTAGGTCAATTGCTGCCTCTGTATGCCCAGCTCTCTTTAAAACGCCACCATTCTTAGCTATTAAAGGGAATACATGTCCTGGTCTTCTAAAATCCTCTGCTTTACTTTCTTCATTTATTAATTCTTTAATTGTATGAGCCCTTTCAAAGGCTGATATTCCTGTAGTTGTATCTTTATAATCTATAGATACTGTAAAGGCAGTTTCATGATTATCTGTATTATGTGAAACCATAGGATTCAATCCTAAATTTTCAGCTATACTCTCACTTACTGGAGCACATATTAAACCCTTTCCATAAGTAGCCATAAAATTTATTTTTTCTCCAGTAACAAGTTCTCCAGCCATAACTAGATCCCCCTCATTTTCTCTTCCCTCATCATCAATAACAATAACCATTTTCCCATTTTTTATATCTTCTATTGCCTCTTCTATTAAATTAAACTTCTTCATATTTTTCAGGAGATAAAAATCCCCAACACCACCTTTCAAGAATTTTTAAAATTATTAGATATTGTTTTTTGTAACTAATACATCTACTTTGTAAAATCAAATTTACCCTAAAACAATATATAAAAATAAATATTAAATTTTAAAATACAATTTAAATAAACCCATTAATAGTTAAAAACTCTTCTGTTAAAACAGATTTTTTCTTTCTATTGTCTTTATTAAAGCCTAAAAGCTTTTCAACATACTTACCAATAGAGTCACATTCTATATTTACTAAATCACCAATTTTTCTTTTAGTTAATGTTGTCTCTTCCTGGCTATGAGGAATTACTGAAACTTTAAAACTTTCCCCTTTAACCTCTGCAATAGTTAAACTTATTCCATCAATAGCTATAGAGCCTTTATAAACTATATATTTGCTTAACTCATATGAAACTTTAATTTCTACCCATATTGCTTCCCCCTCATCTTTAAAAGAAATTATTTCTCCAGTGGAATCAATATGGCCAGTTACTATATGTCCATTAAATCTGCCATTAATACTCATGGCCCTTTCCAAGTTCACCTTACTTAATTTTTTTAAATTTCCAAGATTACTTTTTCTTAAGGTTTCTCCCATAACATATGCAGTAAAATAATCTTTTCCCTTAGTTGTTATAGTTAAGCAAACTCCATTTGTTGATATACTATCACCTATCTTTGTGTCCTCTAAGACCTTATTAGCTCTTATTTTCAGTAAAGATGATTTTTCATTTTTATCTATGCTTATAACTTCTCCTATTTCTTCTACAATACCAGTAAACATATTATTCACTTCCTTTTTCTATTGACTAAGGTTACATTCAATTAAAATATCCTCATCAAAGTTCTTCAAATTTACTTCAGGAAATTCAAAGGCATCTAAAACATTTCTTATTCCTTCCCCTTCAACGGGAGTAATAGCATTTTTCCCTCCAAAAACTTTTGGTGCAACAAAGGCATATATCTTATTTACTTTTTTATTTTCTAAAAAAGAAAAATTTAAATTTCCTCCTCCTTCAATAAGAACTGAATCAATATTTTTTTCTTTTAAACACGCTAAAACCTGATTAATATTAATTTTTCCTTCATCTAAATTTACTTCTATTACCTCTATACCTTTATCTTTTAATTTTTCATTTTTTATCTTATCTTTTTTATTTGTTGTAAAAATTAAGGTTTTTGACTCATTTTGATTTTTTAATATTTCTGAATCTAAAGGAATTCTTAATTTACTATCAAGTACTATCCTAAAATGCTTTCTTTCTAACTCTTTATTTTTATTAAGTCTACATCTCAAATCTGGATTATCCTTTAAAACAGTGTTTATTCCAACCATTATTGAACTATATTTATTTCTTAAGGAATGAACAAACTCTCTTGACTTTTTATTAGTTATCCATTTTGATTTAAATTCCTTAGTTGCTATTTTTCCATCTAAGGTTATTGCCCATTTAAGTGCAATAAAAGGTCTATTTTCCTTAATATAAAAATTAAATATCTCATTTAATCTAATACATTCCTTTTCTAAAACTCCTACCTTAACCTCTATGCCTGACTCTCTTAAAATTTTAATACCCTTTCCTGATACCAAAGGATTTGGGTCTAATGTTCCAACTATTACTCTCTTAAATTTATTTTTAATTATGGCTTCTACACATGGAGGAGTTTTACCATAGTGACAACAAGGTTCTAAGGTAACATATATTGTTGCTCCCTCAGTAGATTTAATAGAACTATTAATAGCATTAATTTCAGCATGATTTCCTCCAAAAAACTCATGATATCCTTGTCCTATTATTTCTCCACCCTTAACAATAACAGCTCCTACCAAAGGATTTGGATTTACATACCCCTCTCCTTTTCTAGCTAATTCTAAAGCTTTTTTCATAAAAAATTCATCCAAGTTATCCTCTCCTTCCAAATTCTTCTTTAGAAGTACCTAATAAAAAATAAAAGTCCTGAGTTTAAATTTACTCAGGGCTTTTATTAGTTATCCAAGCAATTGAAGTTATTTAAATAGAATCTTAAACTTATAATTAATACATCTAAGAATATTAGTCTTAATAAAATTTTAAACTGATTTAAATAAATCCTTTAAATATATTTCTAAAAATAAAAATTTTAACCAATTTAAAATAATTAATACCTATATAAATAGTATAAAAAATAAAGCTCTGAACAAAAAATGTTCAGAGCTAAAGATTCTAAAGCACAACAATCCATTTAATATGCATATAAAACATAATAAAAAGATAACTTATTAGATATTCTTCTTTCATCCAGACTTTACTGTCGGCCTCGGAGTTTCACCGAATCATGCTAAACTAGCTCGCGGGCTTTACCGCCGGTAGGGAATTTCACCCTGCCCTGAAGAATTTTTATTAAATTACATCTATAAATTACCATTTAAAGTTTTTCATGTCAATTCAGTATTAAGTTTATAAAATCTAATTCTCACTATATAATCATCACATATTCTTTATTTCCTCAATAATGCTACTTTTTATATTATCCATTGGAAAAAGTGTGCCTGGACATAAAGTATCCACAACTTCCCTGTGTGGAAGTATATCTTTTATTGGATATTTTAAGCTTAAATAAGTTCCTAATTTAACAAGTGAATTTTTTTGTGCCTCATTTAAACCCTCTTTTTCAAAGTTTCCTTCAATGCATATTCCTAAGGTATTATAATTTGCATTTTTTGCATGAGCTCCTATTACATTTTCATCTCTACCTTTATAAATTGTCCCATCCTCCCTTATATAAAAATGATAGCCTATTCCACTCCATCCATTGTCTAAATGAAACTTATGAATATCTTCTGGAGTTTCTGGTGAATCCGTTGCTGAATGATGAATAATTAATCTTTTAGGTGAATTCCCTTTTTTAAGCCCGCTTCCCCATTTATAATCAACTTCCTTTATATCTAATTCCTGCCTCATTTTTTCTAACTCTCTAATTGAAATATTCTTTTTATAAGCATCTCTATAGCTCTCATCTCTATTCATTTTAGAAAAAACAAAGAAAATACTCCCACAAATAATCAATATAATACTAATTAAAAATATAAGTCTTCTTCTAAAAATCTTTTTTCTTCTCTTTGATAAATTAATATTCTTAATTTTAGTATGCTCCAACTCTGCTCTTCCCCCTTTTATTTTTTAATATAGCCCCCAATATTTCAGCTCATATTTTAAAATATTAAAAACACCATAGTATTTTAAAACCTTATATGTAAATAATAAACAAAATTCTTTTTAATCTCTACCTTATTTTTAAGAATTTACATTTTGTTGCCTCTATAATTTTTTATTCCATACTTAAAATATTTTAAATCCTAACCTTAAATTATTATGAATCTTACTATACACATAAAAATAAACTTTTATTTTAAATAAGCTTTTTTTTTAAATTTTATAATTAATTTCTTATTTAACTAATATTATGTATAGATAAGTTTTTTTGGAGGAGGTATTTAATATTGAAAAGATCATATAGAGATATGGCCATAATAAGGAAAAGACTTTCGTTTATCCTAGCATTTATTATAATTATGTGTTTTATACTAAGCATTAGATTATCTTATGTAATGATAGTTAAAGGACCTGAATATGCAGAACTAGCTGTTGAACAATGGACAAACGAAGTTAAAATATCTGCAAGAAGAGGAAAAATACTAGATAGAGATCTAAATGAGCTTGCTGTTAGTTCTAACGTTTATAGAGTTGACTTCAACCTAAATGCAATTAGATCTTATACAAAGAAAACTGGAAAAACTAATGAGGAATTAGCTTTAGAAATTTCTAAGGTTCTTGAAATGGATAAGGATACAGTTTTAAAAAAATTAGAATTTAAACTTCCTTCTGGAGCTCCTGCTGGTGCTGCAATCCTTGCTAGAAGAATAGAAAAGGAGAAAGCTGATAAAGTTAAGGAATTAGAAATACCAGGAGTAATGGTTTCTCCTGATACTCAAAGATACTATCCTAATGATAATTTTCTTTCTCATGTACTAGGTACTACTAACTCTGACGGTGTTGGACTAAATGGTATTGAGCTAAAATACGATAGAGTTTTATCTGGAAGTCCTGGATTAAAAATAACTGAGATGGTTAAGGATGGTGCCGAATATCCTTATACTATTTCTAGATTTACAGCCCCTGTAGATGGCAAAGATGTAGTCTTAACAATTGATGAAAAATTACAATACTTTGCTGAACAAATCGCTGAAATAGGTTTAGTACATCATAATGCTGATGCAGCATCAGTAATAATAATGAATCCAAACAATGGTGAAATCTTAGCTATGTCTAACAAACCAGACTTTAATCCAAATAAACCTTATGATGGGGCTGAAAATTTTTCAGGAAATACTTCCTCAGATAGAATTCAAAAAATGTGGAGAAATAGATCTGTTTCAGACTCCTTCGAACCTGGTTCTATCTTTAAGATAATAACAGCTTCCGCTGCTGTTCAAGAAGGGGTAGCTGGTAAAGATGAAACATATACCTGTAGTGGGGGTCTTCAAAAAGGTGATAGATTCATTAAATGCTGGAAAAGAGGTGGCCATGGCACTCAAACCTTTGAAGAAATAATACAAAATTCATGTAACGTTGGATTTATGAATTTAGGAGAAAAATTAGGTGCTGAAAAATTAAATGAATATATTAAAAAATTTGGTCTTGGAAAAAAATCCGGTGTAGATTTACCTGGTGAATCTCCTGGAATAGTTAAGAAAACAGAAAATATAACAGATATGGACTTAGCAACTATTTCTTTTGGTCAAACTAATACTGTTAACCCAATTCAATTCATGACTGCAGTTAATGCAGTTGCCAATGGTGGAACATTAATTCAACCCCATGTTGTTAAAGAAATAAGTTATATAAATGAAAATAATGATAGAGTTATAGATGAAACCTTTGTCCCTAAAAAAACAGAAAATTTAATAAGCAAAGAAACTGCTGATCAAATAAAATTAGCTTTAGAAAACGCAGTAAAAAATGGATCAGCAAAAGGAGCTTATAAAGAAGGATATGGAGTTGCAGGTAAAACAGGTACTGCTCAAAAAGTTAATCCTGAAACTGGTGGATATGGTGGAGGATATGTAGCTTCCTTTGTTGGCTTTGCCCCTTATGATAATCCACAAATTTCTGTTATGGTTTCTGTTGATAATCCTAAAAATGGAGAATATTATGGTGGTAGAGTTGCAGCACCTTTAGCTGGAATGCTATTACAAAATATATTTAACTATATAGATTTAACAGAATTCCACTTAGATGAAAAACTTCCTGAAAAAGAAACTGTTATAATCCCTGAAGTTCGTGGATTACCTATAAATGATGCTACAAGTATGCTAAAAGAATTAGGTATATCTTACGAAATAGAAGGTGAAGGTGAATTTATAGTTGAAAGTAATCCCGCTCCTGGCTATCCAATATCTCCAGATACAAAAATAACTTTAATAGCTGGTGATAGTTCAAACTTAAATAGTGATGTTATAATTCCAGACTTTAAAAACTATTCTAAAGAATCTGCTGAAAAACTTCTTAATCAGTTAGGTCTTATAGGAGAATTTGTTGGTGAAGGTCCATCTGTAACTAAACAAAGTATTTCACCTGATGAAGTTGTAAATGGAAATTCAAAAATTACATTAACCTTAGGATATTAAAAATTTGTTAATGTAAAATGTATACATTCCTTATTTAAATAATTATTTAATGGTTAAAATTATTTAATTTCAAAATATAGGCTTAAATATTAAAATTATTTAATTCCATTTATTTGACATTAAATACAAAAAGTTTTATAAATAATTTGTAAACATTATTAACTTTTTTTTAAAAACTGTTTGATACTTAAGTGGCTTTCCTAAATTAGCCTTTACTACATCGAAACTTTTTCCTTTGCTATTTTAGGTGTTAAACATTATTCAGTTAATGAGAGTACGTAAAGTGCTCTCATTTTTTTATTTGAAATAATTAGTAATTCTAAAAGAGGCTTATATCAAAATAACTTTTAATAAAACTTGCAAACATTCTAAAGCTCATCTAACTACTCTTTTTATAATGTTTGCAAGTTTTATTATTATATTTTGATACAGCCTCATCACCATTTTAAAGCTATCTTCTTGCAAAATCTACAAACTTAAATTTATCTGGTCTATGTCTTGACTCTGTATATTGAAATAATTTTCTTCCTTCTAAATATGTATAACTTTTAACCACAGCTACCATATCATATCCTCTTAAATCTAAGAGTCTTTGATCTTCCTCAGTAGCAGTTTGTACTGTTATCTCTTTTTCAGCATAGGCTATTTTTAACCCTAATTCTCCCTCTATATATTTATATAAAGAATCCTTGCATATTTCTTCTGTAAGTCTTGGAACAAACTCTGAATTTAAATAGTCCTTATCTAAGATTATCTTTTCACCATCTATATTTCTAACTCTTACTACACTCCAAACATATTTGTTAGGAGAAACCTCTAGTTTTTTCATAAGGCTATCACTAGGACTTTTTAATGTTAATTTCTCTAATATAGTTTCGCACTCTTTTCCTAAGCTATTTTCAATCTCTTTAAAACTCTTTATACCTGACACAGGAAAATCAAATTTATTCATATCAAGTACAAAGGATCCCTTACCTTTAGACTTTTCAATATATCCATTTTGCTCTAATAAATTCAAGGATTTTCTTACAGTATCTCTAGATACATTATATTCATCCATAAGTTGTGACTCTGAAGGTAATTTAGTATTCGCTTCAAAAATTCCACTATCTATTTTCCCAACAATATCATTATATATTTTTAAATACTTACTAGACATATTTTAAACTCTCCCCAACCTATAATTATAATTTTTACTACTTTTAAAACTTCTTATAATAAATAACTCAATATTTATTATTACCTATAAATATTAAAATTCAATTATATTTTAACATAATAGTAAGTTTTAAGTGAATTTCAAAAAAATAAAGGAGTTGCATCTTATTTAAAATACAACCCCTTCTTAATTTGTAATATATAATTGATGCACAAAGTATATCTTTTATACTATTTAAGCCTAAAATTTTTCAATTATTATATATTACTTTTCTAATTTATAAACTATTGATTCATATGGTCTTAACTTTAAATTTAATAAATCTAATGTACTATCCTTATAATTAGATATTAAAATACTCTTATTGTAATTTTCTAGCCCTTCAATTTCCTTTGATAAATCTACTAAGCACTCTTCTCCATAGAAGTTATTTATAACAAGTAACTTTTCACCATTATAATTTCTTTCATAAGCGTACACTTTAGGATGATCTTCTAAAAGCTGAATGTAATCTCCATAGGCTATTACATCTTCATTCTTTCTTAATTCAATAAGTTTCTTATAATGATAAAATACAGAATCCTTATTTTCTAAAGCTCTTTCAACATTTATTTTTCTATAATTATTAGCAATATTTATCCAAGGAGTTCCTGTAGTAAACCCAGCATTTTTTTCTTCATTCCATTGAACAGGAGTTCTTGAATTGTCTCTTGATTTACTCTTAAGGATTTCCATTATTTCTTTTTCATCAATTCCCTCTTCTTTTAAAATATTGAAATAGTTTATTGATTCTACATCTCTATATTCTTCAATACTTTCAAAACCTGGATTTGTCATTCCAATTTCTTCTCCTTGATATACATAAGGAGTTCCACTCATCATATGAATTGAAGTAGCTAGCATTTTTGAAGATTCATTAAAGTATTTCTTTACATCTCCAAATCTTGAATTAACTCTTGGTTGATCATGATTACACCAGAAAACAGCATTCCAGCCTCCTCCCTTAATCATTCCTCTTTGCCAATTATTAAAAAGTTTTTTTAATTCAATAAAGTCAAAATCCATTAAAGACCATTTTTGGCCATCTTTATAATCTACCTTTAAATGATGAAAATTAAATACCATTGATAATTCTTTTTCCTTAGGATTAGAATATTTTATACAGTTTTCTATAGTTGTTGATGACATTTCACCAACAGTTACTATTTCTACATCTTTACCAAAAGTTCTTTCATTAAGTTCTTTTAAATACTCATGTATTCTATGTCCATCAGTATAAAATCTTCTTCCATCACCTTCATAATCATTTTCAAATTTTTCTGGTTTAGAAATAAGATTTATAACATCTAATCTAAATCCTTTAACCCCTTTATCTATCCAGAAATTCACCACTTTATAGATTTCTTCTCTTAATTCTTTATTATCCCAGTTTAAATCAGCCTGTGAAACATCAAATAAATGTAGGTAATACTCTCCTAGCTCCTCAACGTACTCCCAAGCATTCCCTCCAAACTTTGAAATCCAATTTGTTGGCGGTTCTCCTTTTTTTCCTTCTTTAAAAATGTAATAATTTTTATATTTTTCTTCGCCCTTTAAAGCTCTTTTAAACCATTCATGCTCTGTGGAAGTATGATTAAAAACCATATCAAGCATAATATCTATATTTCTACTTTTAGCTTCCTTAACTAGCTCTTCAAAATCTTCCATAGTTCCATATCTAGGATCAATTTTATAATAATCTGCTATATCATATCCATTATCTTTTTGAGGAGATACATAAAATGGAGTCATCCAAATATAATCTACTCCTAAAGTTTTAAGATAATCTAATTTTTCAATTACTCCTCTTAAATCTCCAAGACCATCTCCATTTGAATCCTTAAATGATTTTGGATATATCTGATAAACAACACTTTTCTTAAAATCTTTCATAATTCACACCTCACACAACTTGTACGTATAAGTTATTTTAAATATATTCTAATTCACTCTTTCTGTCAACACTTGTTAAATTTTAAATATAATTTCTAATTATATTTAAATCCGTAATTTAATAGATCTTACCTAGTATTTCATGTATTATTTCACCTAAAATCTATATAAGCAAAAGGTGGAGTTACCCCCACCTTTTTATATTATTTTGAAGCCATGTTAGCTAATTTTGTCTTTGAGAACACTATTGTTAAGACGAATGGGACAACTATTGCTATTCCCATTGCAACTAAATACATTAACATACTAGATGATTGCATTGATAAGATTGCTGGTAATCCACCAACTCCTACTGAGTTTGCCATACATCCCATTGCCATTGAGAACATACCTGCTACCCCTGCTCCAATCATAGAAGCTATGAATGGATATAGATATTTTAAGTTAACCCCAAACATTGCAGGTTCAGTTACCCCTAAATATCCTGAAATACATGCTGGTATTGATATTTGTTTTTCATCTTCATCTTTTCTATTTACATATATCATAGCTAAAACTGCTGATGCTTGAGCTATATTTGATAATGCAATTATTGGCCATAAGAATGTTCCACCTATATCACTTATAAGTTGTAAATCAACTGGTAATAAAGTATGGTGTAATCCTGTTATAACTAATGGTGCATAAATCATTCCAAAAATTCCTGCAAATAACCATCCAAATGATGATGTTAAGCCCGCCACTATAACTCCTGATATTACGCTACCTATTTTCCAACCTATAGGTCCTAAAACAGTGTGTGCTAATAATACTGTTGGAATTACTGAGAAAAATGGTACTATTATCATTTGTATAGGACCTGGTGTAATCTTCTTAAATAATCTTTCTAAGTAAACAAAAGTGAATCCAACCATGATTGCTGGTAAAACTTGTGCTTGATATCCTATCATTGGAACTTGAGCAAATCCAAAGTCCCAAACTGGAGCAGCGGCTCCATTACCTGCACTATATGCATTTAATAATTGTGGAGATACTAAAGTTATACCAATAACTATTCCTAGCATTTGATCTGCTCCCATTTTCTTAGCAATTGACCAAACAACTCCTACAGGTAAGAAGTGGAATATTGCCTCACCTATTAGCCATAAGAAACTATGTGTTCCTGCCCAAAATTGAGAAATTTCAACTAAAGTCTTAGTTCCACCTTCAAATAATTTCATATCTCCAATTACATTACGGAATCCTAATATAAGCCCTCCAACTATGATAGCTGGTATTAATGGAGCAAATATTTCTGCTAAGCCTGCAACTGCTCTCTGAACTATATTCATATTCTTCTTAGCAGCCTTCTTGACTTCTTCCTTACTTTCTCCAGATACTCCAGTCTGTCCAACAAAATCATTATAAAAAGTTGCAACTTCTGGTCCAATTATTACTTGAAACTGTCCTGCTTGTGTAAAAGTTCCTTTTACACAAGGAATAGCTTTTATTTTTTCAACATCTGCTTTGCTTGTATCATTTAAAACGAATCTCATTCTTGTAGCACAGTGAGTAACTGCAGCTACGTTTTCTTTTCCGCCTATGTACTCTGTTAGTAACTTTGCATCTTTTTCAAACTTACTCATCTTTTTCTCCTCCATAACTTGTACGTATATCTTATGGCCTTATACTAACATATACGTATATGTTGTGTCAACCTTTTCATTAATCCTTTTCAAAAGTTTTTATTTACTATTTTTATCATTAAATAATAAAATATTTAACTTATAGTTAGTAGTTTAAAAATAATTAATATACAAGTTGCTAAAATATTTACAAGATGAAATTAAACTTTAAAATTTAAAACTATCAGAAATAAAAAAGAAGCCAATGAAAATTACTATAAACTCTCATTTAACTTCTCTTTATAAAACTATTTTAGGTTAATATATTTTTTATTTTAAACTTAAAAAATTAATATTATAAACCTTATTTATTCTAAATTTATTTCCTTAGAATATAATATAGTTTCTCTAGGATCATGAAAATAATCTTTTCCATTTTCATCTACAAATGGTTTATAAATTTCAACTTTTATTTTTTTAATATCTTCACCTTCCTTAGCAATAGTTGATAAGTATTCTCCATAACTAGATAATTCTTCTCCACTGCTTGTTCTTAATATATTCCCTTTTTCATCATAAACTCTTACCCAGTAATTATTCTTTTCTCTGTCATAGCCAGTAGTAACTAATTTTAATTTAATTGGAGTTGCTATTACTTCTTTAATACCAACACCCTCCTTATTCATATCATTAACTTCTATATACTTAGATAAAGATTTATCTACTTTTACAGGTACTTTAAAATTCCACTCTCCTTTAAATATGTGTCTTTTATCTCTCTCATTCCATCCCTCTTCAACTATTGAATTGAAATTTATTATAAATTCAAATTCATCTGGAATCCTCATGTTTAAGCTTGTTAAATTGTACTCTTCTACTCCAACAAAAGTATGATCATCTATGAATCTTCCTTCTAATCCTGAAACTCCACTATTATCTAACTCACTATCTGTAAAACTTACTTTAGCTTCAGCTCCGTAATCTAATTGCATTTGTTCAATTTTTTCTGCTTGTTCTTTAGTTATGTCATAATCTTTCACAGGATCATATTTATATTTTATATATTTAAAAGGTTCTTTACTTTCAATTACATAGCTTACATATAAATTCTGTCCATCACAAAGAATCTCTGACAAAGTTATTCCTACCCCATTATTAGAGACAGTCTGATTAACTTCTGTTGCATATTTTGAGTAATCCCCTTTATTCCATATTTCCTTTTGTATTCTTTCAAAAGCATTCTTTATTACTGGCACTCCATAAGCAAAAGTGCTTGTACCAACACCAATTCCAATAATTATTACAAGTCCTGCTGCAATATTTTTAAATACTTTCTTATACCCCTTATTTATTTTATTTTTCTTTTTATACTCATGAGCCATATTTATTGCCTCATCTATAATATCATCTAAATTATTTGGTAAATTTATCTTATCTAAGTCTTTTTTATTCATCTAAATATCCCTCCTTTAAAATCTCACCTAAAGCTTGTTTTGCTCTTCTCAAATAAGTTTTAACTGTGTTTTCTGGAGTTTCCATAACCTTTGATATATCTTTTATCTTCATATCATTAAAGTACATCATGATTATTACTGTTTTATAATTATCATTTAATAAATCTATTGCATTATATAAATCTAACTTTTCCTCTGTAGATATTTCACATTTTTCTTTTCTTATCGGTGTACTTTCATCCAACATTTCATTTTTTCCTTTTTTCTTTAGAAAATCAATTGATACATTTATTAAAATTCTTGTAATCCATGTGTTAAAAAACTTTGCTTTTTTTAATTTTTCAATATTTAAAAAGGCTCTATATACCGTTTCATGTATAACTTCAAGAGCATCTTGCTCATCTTTAACATATAAAAACGCCATTTTGTATAAGTATTCTTTATTGTTTTTTATAAGGATTCCAAAGGATTCTTTATTTCCTTTCATTGATTCTTTTATTAACTTAATTTCATTTAATTTATTTTTTCTATCTATATCTAGATATGATATACTCATAGTTTTTTCCATCTTTCCCCTCCTAGCAAAAACTTTAATATCCATGTCTACATACATTAGTCTTTTTAAGTAGCTAGAAAGTTTCAAAAATTTTCATTTTTTCTTTAAGTTAGGTTTTATTTAAAAAACTTTCTAAAATATTCTTCTTTAAACACCATTCACTAAAAACTATACTAATTATAAATTAAGCAATAAAAAAAAGCATATTAAGACTTATATAAATCCTAATATGCTTCTTATAATCTTTATTTAACATATAATAAATACTCACTATTGTTCTATTAAACCTTCTCTAATTAAGAAAGCTTTAGCAACCTCTTCTGGCGATTTACCTAATACATCTACTTCATAGTTTAAGTCAATCATTTTTTCTTCATTGATCTTACCACTTAAAGAGTTTAAAACATCCTTTAATTGTGGATATTTTTCTAAAGTCTTATTGTTAACTATAGGTACTGCACTATAATTTACAAAGAATTTCTTATCATCTTCTAAAGTTTTTAAGTCAAACTTTTTAAGAAGTCCATCTGTTGAGAAAGCATCTATAGCCTGTGATTCCCCATTTGATAATGCTGAGTATCTAAGACTTCCATCTAAAGATTTAACATTTTTGAAATCCATGCCATAGTAATTCTTTAATCCAACTAAACCATCTTGTCTATTTTGGAACTCAATAGTTGGAGATAATACAAAGTCATTACTGTACTTTGATAAATCTGATATTGTATTTATCTTATACTTATCAGCTAATTCTTTTGATATAGCTATATTATAAGTATTATTAAAACCTAGGGGTTCCATTACTGTTAACCCATGTTCCTTGTTCATATTTTCTTTTATGCTATTATAATAATCTACACTATTATCAATATTATTTTCTTTCATAACATTAACAAGTAATGTTCCAGTATAATCAACATACATGTCAACATCACCTTTTTCAAGTGCTCCAAAGGCAACTGATGTTCCTCCTAGATTTAGCTTTTTTTCAACTTGTAAATCTGTTTTAGCCTGAACTAAATCTGCATACATATTTCCTAAAATAAGTTGCTCAGTAAAGTTTTTTGATCCAATAACCACTTTATCTTTTCTACTTGATATAAATGATGAAATTCCCATAAATAAAATGGCTATTATCATTATTACACTTATTATTTTAAGAACAAAAGTATTTTTCTTTTTGTTATCATTACTTAATCCCTTTGGTGTAACAGCTACCTCTATTTTTCCGAAAATAAAGTCAACTATTAAGGCTAAAATACAAGCTGGTATAGCTCCTGCTAAAATCATATTATTATTTACCGTTTGAACTCCTGAGAATACTAAGTATCCAAGTCCACCGGCACCAATAAAGGCTGCTAAAGTCATAAGCCCTACGGCTGTAACTGCTGATATTCTTATACCAGACATTATTATTGGCAATGCTAATGGTAATTGTATCTTAAATAAACTTTGATTCTTAGTAAGTCCAATTCCCTTAGCAGATTCTAATACTACTGGGTCTATGCCAGAGATTCCTGTGTAAGTATTTTTAACTATTGGAAGCAATGAATATACTACAACCATAAAGATTGCAGGTGTACTTCCTATTCCTAATATGGGAATAAGCAATCCTAGTAAGGCCATAGAAGGCACAGCTTGTACTAAGTTTACAAATCCTAGTATAGGCTTTCTTAAAAATTTGACCCTTGAAACAAGAATTCCTAAAGGAACTCCTATTAATATAGCTATTCCTATAGCCGTAATTGTTAAATATATATGTTGAACTAATAAATCTAATATTTGAGTTTTCTGTGAAATTACATATTGTAATAAATTATTCAAATATATTCACCTCCATGTCTAAGAATTGGTCGCTTAATATTGAAAGTAAACTACTTCTTGTTATAAGCCCTACCAATTTTTCTTCCGAGTTAACAACAGGTATAAATCCTACTGAGTTTTCATTCATTACAGTTAAAATATCAACTAAACTATCATCTTCATTAACTCTTAGTGGATTTTCACTCATAATTTCTGAAAGTGCTCTTGATTTTTCATTTGTAATTTTTATATCTTTAAAAGTAACAATACCTTTAAGTACATTTCCTTTATCAATAACTAATAAACTATCAACCTTATTACTTCTCATTATTTCAATTCCCTGTAATATGGTTCTAGCACCTTTAACAGATACAGGATTTTTTATCATTATATCCTTTGCTTTTATGAAGTCAGGATTATTCCAAACCCTATCTGATCCTATAAAATCTCTAACAAAATCATTTGCTGGATTTCTAAGTATATTTTCTGGAGTATCATATTGAGCTATTTTTCCTCCATTCATTATGCATATTTTATCTGCTATCTTTAAAGCTTCATCCATATCATGAGTAACAAAAATAATTGTCTTTTTAAGTTCCTCTTGAATATTAAAAAGCTCTTCCTGAAGTGAAGTACGAGTTATTGGATCTAAAGCACTAAAGGGCTCGTCCATTAAAATTATCTCAGCATCTGTAGCAAAGGCTCTTGCAAAACCTACTCTCTGTTGCTGTCCTCCACTAAGCTCTGATGGATACTTATTTAAATAAATTTCAGGATCCAATCCAACCATATTTAAAAGGTCTAAAGTTGTCTTCTCTATTTTTTCAACATCTTTGCCTTTCTTTAGTCTTGGAATAAGCTCTATATTTTCCTTTATTGTTAAATGTGGAAATAATCCATTATTCTGAATTACGTATCCAATATTTCTTCTTAATTCAATAGGGTTTTCCTTGGCTAAAGATTTCCCATTTATAAATATTTCACCAGAAGTAGGTGTTATTAACTTATTTATAAGTTTTAAAGTAGTTGTTTTACCGCATCCACTAGAACCTATTAAAACAACTAGACTTCCTTTATCAATAGTTAAAGAAATATTATCTAGTATCTTTCTGTCCCCTATTTGTTTAGATACATTTTTTATTTCTATCATAAAAATCCCCCTTTTCTTCTGACAACTTTTATTATTTTAAAAAGTTGTTAGTTCATTATAACACGATTTTAAGTTAAATTCAAATTTTAATTTGTTTAACCTAAAATTTATTTCATATAATTTATTAAATACTAAATACTATGTTAGTCTCTATTAATGGCTATATTACTATCTTCATAAGCTTTTAAAATAGTATTTAAAATAATAAAAAAACACCATTATATAAAACAGTGCTCTACATAATAAAATCTATTTATTTTTTGCCTCATTTAAAATATTCTTTACATCTGTACTAGTTCTTCTTTTATTCTTTTTACTTTTACTAAATTCATTACAAATATTATATATTAACAAATTTGTATCCTCCTTTTAATTTACATTTTAAATGAATTCTCCCTATATAGAGAATTCAACTTTCACTTAAATTATAGACATAATTTAATATTTATATATCAAAATTTTTATTTTTTTCCTTTAATTCACAGGTTTAATTGTAAGTATTAAAAATCATCTAGTTTCTCTTTTGAGTTAACAACTAGTATGAATATATTCTATTTTTTTCAACAAAAATTAAACTAATCAAATATCATTCTAAATCAACTTTAATTAGCTATAATATATGAAAATACATATTATTAATTTTTCACGCAGTACCTTTTTATAAATCTTAAATAAATAGTCCTATGATGTAAAACTATACTGAATTAATAACATACTTTTAAATTTTTTACTGGATTTATTAAGAATATTTTAGGTGTTATGTTTTTATACCATTTATCATGTTTTTATAAATTTTAAAACATTAGTATAAAATAATTTTGTACCTATTGAAGTGAAAATCCTCTTTACGAGTGAATTACAATTTACCATATTGTAATTTAAATATTTTATCTCTCTTCTATACCTTTTTAAACCTGAGAATAAACTCTAAACTTTATTTTATTATAAAAATAATTTATTTCTATATTCTAATTTCAGCATTTAAACCCACAAGCTGAGAGTTAAGTATAACATATAAAAGTAAGAAATGCAAACATTCGTTCTCTTTTTAATTTATAATACTTGTGTAAAAGGTATTTTTTCTTATATTCAAAATATTTTTTTCTTATATTTAAAGTAAAAGAATTTATCAAATCTCATGAATAAAGTTTACAATTAATATGTTATTTACTAGTAAGTTTTATTAATAAATTACTTTGATAAATTCTCTTAACTCTATTGATCAACCTAAAAATCAATATTTAAATATAACTAAATTTAATTTCTATATAAGATTCTCTTAACTAAATATAAAACTTTTTATTTTAACCTTTATTACTAAAATGTATGTCTTTTATTAAATCATCTATTTTTTCAACAGCCTTATCTTCAGCCTTAAACTTTTCCTCTATACTAAAACCTGTTCCATCCACTAATAATTGATGGAATTTTTTTATTCCTAAGAATTTCATTATATCTTCAACATAGTCTAAGCCTTTATTAAATATCCCTTTAGTAAGCCAAGGAATTTCTCCCCCTGAAGATTGTATATAGACCATTTCTCTTTGCTTGTCATCTAACAATCCCTTAACCTCTTCTGGTGTTACTTTAATTGTTATTTTGTTTTGGACAACACAATCTATGTATTCCTTTAATGGTGCTGGGAAAGATAGTGTCCATAAAGGGGCTGCTATTACATATAAATCTGCACTTTTAAATTGTTCACTTAACTCTATTATTCTCTTTACTTCTTCCTTTGTCTTTGCATCTATACTAGCAGTCTCACAATCTACCACAGAACTTCTTCCTGAAAAATGCTTATGCTCTAATCTAGGAATAAAATCTTTGTATAAGTCCACTTCCTCTATTTCAAACTCTGGATTTAATTCTACAAATCTACTTATAAAAGCTCTTCCAATAGTCTTACTTGATGAAAGCTTCTCTGGCTTTGAGTTTACTGTAATATAAAGTAGCTTTTTCATATACTCACCTCATTTAAATTTTCTAAATTAACTTCTTTTTCTTATCTTGTGATTTTTTTAGTTTTTTATTAATAATTATCTAATTTTAAATAAGTTTTTATTTTTTAGCCAAAATAAGTTTATATTATTAAAAATACTTACCCTAAATCTTAAATTTCATTGATAATACTTATCACTTTCTTATTGACAAAAGAAAAATCAAAGAGTATATTTGAATCACAACCACCCCCTAGGGGAGGTAAAAATTTAAAAGGAGGAAAACTGTTATTCCTTTCTTTATAACGAGGGAATATGTCAGCTATAATTTTTATGATAAATAAATCAATTAATATAAAAGGTATGAGTTGTGCCGCTTGTGCTGCTAGAATCGAAAAAGTTCTAGGTAAAATGGATGGCATATCAAAAGCTAATGTTAATTTGGCAACTGAAAAATTAAATTTAGAGTTTGATGAAAATAAAATATCCTTTAAAAAAATAGAAGAAAAAATAAATAAGCTAGGTTTCTCAGTAGTTAGAAACTTAAAGAAAGAATCTTTCAGAGTTTCTGGAATGAGTTGTGCTTCCTGCGCAGCTAGAATTGAGAAAGTTTTAAATAAATTATCTGGAATATATAATGCTACTGTTAACTTTGCTAATGAAAGCCTTCAAGTTGAATATGATGAAGATGAAATTTCCTTAGAAGAAATTAAAGAAAAAGTAAAGAAACTAGGCTTTGAACTAAAAGGAAATAATAAGTCTACTTCCTTTAAGGTAGAAGGAATGAATTGTTCAGCCTGTGCAGCTAGAATTGAAAAAGTAACAAGTAAAATGGATGGTGTTGAAAGTTCTAATGTTAACTTCGCAAATTCTACTCTTAATATTTCTTTCGATAAAGATAAACTTTCTACTAATGATATAAAAGCAAAGGTAGAAAAATTAGGATATAAACTTTTAGATGCATCTCAAGAAGATGAACATGAAAAAGCAAAAGAGAATGAAACTAAAAGAATGAAAAATAGACTTATTGGCTCAGCAATATTCACAATTCCATTATTCATAATATCAATGGGACATATGGTTGGCCTTCATTTACCTAATATAATAGATTCAATGCATAATCCCTTAAACTTTGCACTTATTCAATTACTTCTTACAACTGTGGTTATATTCATATGTAGAGATTTCTTTATACATGGTTTTAAGAATTTATTTATGAGAAGTCCTAATATGGATTCCTTAATAGCTATAGGATCTGGTGCTGCATATGTTTATGGATTATTTGCAATATACCACATTTATATTGGTGACCATAGCTATGCTATGCAGTTATATTTTGAATCTGCTGGAACAATACTTACATTAATAAGTTTAGGTAAATACTTAGAAACTTTAACTAAAGGTAAAACTTCTGATGCAATAAAAAAACTTATGGGATTAGCCCCTAAAACAGCTACTCTACTTGTAGATGGCAAAGAAAAAATTGTGTCTATTGATGAAGTTCAAGTTGGTGATTTAATACTTGTTAAGCCAGGTGAGAAATTACCTGTAGACGGTAAAGTTGTAGAAGGATATACATCAATTGATGAAAGTATGCTAACTGGAGAAAGTATTCCTTCCGAAAAAAATATAGGTGATACTGTATTTGGAGCTAGTATAAATAAAAATGGAAGAATAATTTATGAAGCTACAAAGGTCGGTAAAGATACTGTAATTTCTCAAATAGTTAAGTTAGTAGAAGATGCTCAAGGATCAAAAGCTCCAATTGCAAAATTAGCTGATACTATTTCAGGTTATTTTGTACCTATAGTAATATCTTTAGCAGTAGTTGCAAGTTTAGCTTGGTATTTCTCTGGTGAAAGTAAAACTTTTGCACTTACAATCTTTATATCTGTATTAGTAATTGCTTGTCCATGCGCTTTAGGTCTAGCTACCCCAACAGCTATTATGGTTGGTACAGGTAAAGGAGCTGAAAATGGAATACTTATTAAAAGTGGTGAAGCTTTAGAAAGTACACAAAATTTAAATACTGTTGTATTCGATAAAACAGGAACTATAACTGAAGGAAAACCTAAGGTTACAGATATTATTTGTGAAAATATTTCAAAAGATGAACTCCTTTTATTAGCAGCCTCAGCAGAAAAAGGTTCAGAACATCCTCTTGGAGAAGCTATTGTTAGAGATGCTGAAGAAAAAAATCTCAAACTAAAAAATGTTTTAGATTTTGAAGCAATACCTGGTAAGGGAATTAAGTGCTCTATTGAAAATAAATCAATTTTATTAGGTAACTATAAACTTATGAAAGATAAAAATATAAATCTTAAAAATTTATTAGCGACTTCTGAAGAACTAGCTTCAAAGGGAAAAACTCCTATGTTTATTGCTATTAATGAAAAAATAGCTGGTATAATCGCCGTTGCTGATACAGTTAAAGAAACAAGTAAAAAAGCTATAGAAACTCTACAAAAAATGGGACTTGAAGTAGTAATGTTAACAGGAGATAACCTAAAAACAGCTAAGGCTATTGCAAAAGAAGTAGGTGTAGATAGAGTTATTGCTGAGGTTCTTCCTCAAGAAAAGGCTGAAAAAATTAAAACTCTTCAAGATGAAGGCAAAAAAGTCGCTATGGTTGGTGATGGAATAAATGATGCTCCTGCTTTAGCTATTGCTGACATTGGAATGGCTATAGGTTCTGGAACTGATATAGCAATGGAATCTGCTGATATAGTTCTAATGAAAGGTGATATATTACATGTTGTTGGTGCTATTCAATTAAGCAGGCAAACAATGAAAAATATAAAGGAAAACTTATTCTGGGCATTTGGATACAACACTTTAGGTATTCCAGTAGCAATGGGAGTTCTTCATATATTTGGAGGTCCATTACTTAATCCAATGATAGGTGCCTTTGCCATGAGCTTTAGTTCAGTATCAGTATTATTAAATGCCTTAAGACTAAAAAAATTCAAACCAAACTATAAATAAGCTTTTAATTTAAATATATTATATTTAAATTTAAATTATAAACCTTTAAAATCCTTAATCACAAAATAAAAAACAGAGTCTAATGGACTCTGTTTTTTATTTTAAATTAAATTTAATACTACTTTTCTACATGGTTAATTTGCTGAGCATCTACAACTAACAATGGAATTTTATTTCCTTCAGCATCTTTTATATTATTTAAGTTTATAACTTCTTTAAACTCATTTCCTAGAGCATTAAATTCATTTCCCATAGCTTCTGGATCTACTTCTAAATTAACAATAACTTTCTTAGCATCAGTATATCCACCAGCTTCATTTTCAACAGAATTTATAGATGAATCTAGTTCAAAATTTGCTGTTCCTTCATTTTCTAAAGTTAAAGGTGATGCCTCAGTTGAGAAGCTTAAATTGAATACATCATCAAAAGTTATTCCATCTTTTAATTCAAGATTTAGTAAAGCAGGATTTAACTTAACTGTTACTCTTTGTTTTAAAGTTCCAACATTTTGAACTAAAAACTCTCTTTCAAAAGTATCTCCTGGTCTAACATTTTTAAATGACTTCTTATTTTCCTTATTTACTATCTCTGTGTCATCTCCTACTTTCCAACCTCTTTCAGCATCAATAATTTTAACATCTAATGTACCCATTGTAAGTTTTATGTCTCCATTTACTGTAGCTCTATCTGAGAACCAAGCATATGATCCAACTGCTCCTACCATTAATGTTCCGGCTAATAACATACCTAATAATTTTTTCTTCATAAAATTTCTCCCCCAAACATTTCAATTTTTTTATATATACAAAATGTATGATTACTTTAATAATCTACATAAATATTTATATTCGTTTACATTACATAATATTACTTATTTTTTACTTATTTACATTTAATTTTAAATTTATTCATTACCTAGCAGTTCTTATAGTCTTACTTTCTTTAGCTGAAAGTTCTCCATTTGAATATTTAGCTGCCACTTTAAAATTGTAAATAGTATGTCTATTTAATTTTGAAACCACAAACTCTGTAGATTCAGCTGGAACTTCTGCTAATTTCTTTCCATCTTTATATATTACATATCCCTCTAACCCCTCAGTTGTTATTGGAGCATTCCATGTTAATTTAACATTTTTCTTGTTTATTTCTGGAATTTCAAAATTTTGTACTGGATTTACTACTATCTCTCCTGAAGCTTCTTTATTAATTTTAACTTCTTTACTTGAAAGTTCTAAGTCATGAGTATTTCCATCTCCAGCTCCTACTAAAGCTGTTGTTACTCCCAAAACTTCTAATTCAGAAGAAATCTGTGGAGTTAAGTTAACTTTTACTAGATCTGAATCTTTTTCTATTTCACTTCCTAAAGAAGCTACTAATATTCTAACTTTTCCTGGCTCAACTTCTTTACTCTTTACAAATAAAGAATCACTAAATGAAGTAATTTCATTTAATTTAAATGCTTCTGCATTATACTCAAATAAATATTCTGCTGAATAAGCTTCTGTATCTCCATTTAATCCTTCAATTCCTAATATAGCATCAAATGCTGAGCCAACTTTAACTTCATCATTAACCTTTAGGGTTGAATTTCCCACAGTTGTTTTTAATTCACCAATCTGTACATTAATTCCTGTATTATCTAATCCATTGAAAGTTGAAACTTTATTATAAACAGTATTAAGTTCTAAAGCATTATTTTCCTTAAGCTTTATTTCATAATTTCCCGGATTAATTCCTTCTGGTATAGTTCCTTTAAATATAGCTGAGCTTTTTCCTTCATAATTAACCATATTTAGTGGTACATCTACTCCACCTATATCTAAAGTTATTTTTCTATCTCCTATGATACTAACTAATTGATTGAAGTTTACTTTTATTGAAACTTCATCTCCAGAATTGTAAGCTAAATCTTCATCTAAAACTTCAATTGATTGAACTGAAGCTGATGGTGAATCTTCAGAAGGATTAAACTTAAGGTAATTTAAATCAAATTCAGTATATGCCATTCTGCCTGCCCCTTCACCCTCGTAGAATAATCCTAGGTTTCCATCTGGTAACTCTGTTAAACAAGAATAAGCAAATGAACCTGGCTTAACTGTCTTATTATAAATCCAGTCAAATTCATATCTTGGTTCTCCATTGTCATAAGTTCCATTCTCATTTATTAAGCCAACCTTAACACTTCCATTTACTCTACTACTTGCGTCTGGGTTTGAGAATATAATTGCATCTTTACCATTTATTTTTCCACTATAATTTATAACACTTAATTGACAATAAGGCTCTCTTAAATAAGTATCTTCTGGAACTTCATCATGCCATGTTGCTCCTCCATCAAAACTAGTAGCAATTCTTGTATATGAACCAGTATTTCTCATAAATAATTTTAGTTGTCCATTTGGCATTTCAACTACTTGGCACTCTGTTAACTGAGTTCCTGAAGAAACTGTTTCAGAGCTTACAGAAGCTGTATCTATTGGAGATTCTCCTAACTTCCAAGTTTCACCAAAGTCATCACTATAAATTACAGCACTTGATTGGAAATTATTTTGATTAGTATAGTATATTGGGAATACTAATCTACCTTTATGCTCTCCATTTTTTATTTGAATTCCCTTTCCTGGTGCAGTTCCAAAGAATTTCATCCATTCTTTCTTAAGTCCTGGATTTAAATCCTCTGGTTCACTCCATGTTTTACCATCATCATCACTATAAATCATTTCAATATGAGCAGTTCCAACTGCCTTAAGTGGAGAATTGCTTAGTAAGGCATTTCCAACTTCTTCTCCATTTTGAATAAGGGTCTTATCATTTTTCATTACATAATCAGTTTGATTTCCTTCTGAATTATAAACAATTCCATCTTCTCTAACTGTATATTCATTATTTTGAGCATCTTTTAATATAAAATAATATTTTCCATCAATTTCTCTATATCCACTTCCACCCTCTGTATTAGGGAATCCATAACCTTCTGGAAAATGAGTTACTATAAGAAATATTCTCTCTTTTTCAATTCCATTCTCTTCTATAGTAGCTGACATAAGAGAAGTATCTATAGCTGCTGATTTACCAGGATAATCTAATATTACTTTTCCTTCTTCCCATTCCCCATTTACTTCTTTTCTTCTTATACCTACATCTATGTTATTATTAGGAGCATCATGGTCTCCATTATTTCTAACATCTATAGAAGCTAAAACTGTTCCTTTTTTAGTTGTTTCTAAAGCAGGAATTCTATATCCTCTTGATTCTAAATATCCAGGATAGAATAATTCTACTGGTTGTGTTTTATAAACATCATCTGGCAATAAACTATCTTCTAATGGTGCTTTAGCTTCTCCTGTTTTTCTTAACAAATAATTATCACTTACTGGTTTATCATAAATATTCATAAAATCTATATTTCCTCTAAATAAGTACTCATTGTACCCATTTGCTCTATGAGTTTTACCAATAAATCCACTATTAAGATTTATTGCATTTAAAAATTTAATATTTGGATCTGATACAGTTTTAACCAGAGAACCATTTAAAAATATCTTAGCTCCTATTCCCTTTTCTATTTTTAAAGCTAAAGTATTTATTCCTTTATTAAAAGTAACATCTGCACTGTGATGTACATTAAAATCTCCATTTCCTTCTTGTCTTCTAAGCTCATATCCTACTTTTCCTCCACTTACATAAAGTGAAAAATAGTTATTTGCTTTATTTCCATCACTTAAACCAATTAAACTTTGAATTGAGGTATCATTCATATTAAATCTAGTGACTATAGTTCCTTCTTCTATTGAGGAGAATTTTTCTAAATCCCCAGTTATATTTAATCTTTCTTCCTCCTTAGTTATTTTTAAGTTTCCATAGTTAGCAATTTCATCTACTTCGCCTTTGATCTCATAAACATTTAACTCTGCTATTGAAGCAAACCCATTAACCCCTTGAATTGCAGTTATTTTTATCTCTTCTGCATCAATAGGAGAATCAAAAGTTACAGTTTTAACCGAGTTATTTTCTTCCCAGGTCCCCTCTGCAACTAAAGCTTCCACTCCATTATTAATGGCATGGATTTCATACTTAGTTATAAATCCATTGCTTCCACTTGTTCTTGGTGTAATAGCTATAGAACTAACTTTTCTAGAACTTCCTAAGTTTACTGATAAACTCTGCGGAAGCGCATCACTCCCATTCCATTTTGTATGCCACATAGTATTTGTATTTCCATCAATAGCACTTGAAGCTGGATCTTGGCCCTCTTCTGAAGTTGCACTAGCTGTCATTTCTGATTGTGGAATAGCAGTTTCAATAATAGCTTGTCTATCTTCTATAATAACTGCCTTATGATTTACATTAGGATTAGCTTTTACTAAATATCCTCCCATATTAGAAATAACTAAACTTGCAACAAGTGTAGCTATAATTTTTTTACTTTTCATTAGCTCTCCCCCTTAAAATAAAATGACCTTATATTATGTATACGTTTAAACAAGCTTTAATATTACTAAAATTGTATGAAATACAATTTATACTACCCAAATTTTATATTTATCTACTAATTAATAATAACTTTCCCTAGAAATAAGTTATAATTAAGTTAAGAACCATATAATAAATACTAATGAAATAAATTAGGAGGGGTAATTATTGAAAGAACTTTTTGTAGGTTATTTGATTGTAATAAATTTAGTGGCAATAATTCTAATGTATATAGATAAACAAAAAGCTAAAAAACATCAATGGAGAATAAGTGAAGATACCTTAATAGGCGTTTCTATAATAGGAGGAGGAATTGGAGCATTATGGGGAATGCATGTCTTTCGTCATAAAACAAAACATGCAAAATTTACTATAGGTATTCCTTTAATAATAGCAATTCAAGCACTTTTAATTCTTTACTTTATTAGATAAATACACAAAAAGAACTGTATCAAATTAACCTTTAAAAAATTTCTAAAACTATTTTTGAAAGAGTTACTAAATACTCTCTCTCATTAATTTAAGAAATTTTTTATTAGCTTTTGATACAGTTCTATTTTTTATATTTAAATCTCTAAAAATTCTAAATTAAATTTAACTTAAAGTATATTTTGCATAAATTGCAATTAACTTTAAAAATCTCTAAATATACCCTTAACTGAATTGATTAAGAACTAGTTTTAATTTTAACTAGTTCTTAAATACATATTCTAAATTTATCTAAGGCTAATCTATCTTTAAAATCATTCTATTTGTTATTTGCTACTAATAACATCTCTCTTAAAACTTTACAAGCTACAGCCGTTGATGCTCCTGTTTGGTCATACTGTGGTGATAATTCATTAATATCAAATCCCACAATATTTAACCCCTTAAGTTTTAATATTGAATTTAAAAGTTCATTAAACTGAATTCCACCTGGTTCTGGTGTTCCTGTACCTGGGAATACAGATGGATCTAAAACATCTAAGTCTATTGTTACATAAACAGGTTTATCTTTAACCTTTTCTAAGGCATAATCTAAAGTATCACAATTAAACTTATTTGTATAAACGTGATCCTTTGCCCATAAAAATTCTTCTTTTTCACCAGAACGTATTCCAAATTGGAATATTTTATTATCTCCTACTAAATCCCAAACTCTATGTATAACAGTAGCATGAGATAGTTTTTGACCTAAATAATCTTCTCTTAAATCTGCATGAGCATCAAAGTGAATTACATGAACATCAGGATATTTTTTAAATACTCCTTTAAATGCCCCTAAAGTTACTAAATGCTCTCCACCTATCATAGCTGGTATTTTCCCATCTTCAACAACCTTAGTTGAAAAATCCTCTATTAAAGCTAATGCTCCCTCTGAATTTCCGAAAGGAAGCTCTATTTCTCCTCCATCAAAAATATTAAAATCATAAAGATCTAAGTCTTGATATGGACTATAACTTTCTAATCCCCAAGATTCTCCTCTCATTACTTGACTTGCAAACCTAGTACCTGGTCTAAAAGAAGTTGTTGAATCAAAAGGAGCTCCAAATACAACTATGCTTGATTCATCATATTCAGCTTCACACCCTATAAAAGTGCTTACATTTCTATTCATCAACATTCTCTAGCATCTCCTTAACATAATTAGGTAATGCAAAACATCCTTTATGCAAATCAGTATTATAATATTTAGTTTTTAATCCTAAATCATTCCACTTTTCTATATCAGCATTTAGTGGATCATATTTTTTTGATGCAAAACCAAATAGCCAATGTCCTGATGGATAAGTTGGTATATGAGCTTGATAAACTCTACATACTGGGAAACATTCTTTTATTCTCTTATGAGCTCTCTTCATTCCCCTTGCATACTCTTCATAGTATGGGCTTTCATGTTGATTTACAAGTATTCCATCTTCTTTTAAGGCCTTAAAGCAATTTCCATAAAATTCTCTTGTGAATAAACCTTCTCCAGGTCCAAATGGATCTGTTGAATCAACTATTATTAAGTCATATTTATTTTCAACTGAACGTACAAATTTTAATCCATCTTCAAAGAATAAACTTACTCTAGGATCATCTAATTTATTAGCTGTTTGAGGTAAATATTCTCTACAAACATCAACAACTAACTTATCAATTTCAACCATGTCTATTTTTTCTATAGTTTCATATCTTGTAAGTTCTCTTACAGTTCCACCATCTCCAGCTCCTATAACTAGTACATTTTTAATATTAGGATTTGTAGCCATTGGAACATGAACTATCATGTCATGATAAATAAATTCATCCTTTTCTGTTACCATCATAAGTCCATCTAATGTGAAGAAAGTTCCAAACTCTTGAGATTTAAAAACATCTATTCTTTGGAAATCGCTCTTTCCACTATAAAGTTGTTCATCTACTTTGATTGAAAAACGTACCTTGTCTGTATGTTCTTCTGTGTACCATAATTCCATAATTAAAATTCCTCCTAACAATCTAAAACATTTATATATTCAATTTCCATATCTTCAGGGCCTGTAACTAAACTTCCCTTTTTCTTAGAATACTCAATATAGTCTATAGTCTCCTTAGTTATAAGCTCTCCTGGGGCAAGTATTGGAATTCCTGGTGGATAACACATTACAAATTCTCCAGAAATTAATCCTTCACTTTCTCTTAAAAGAACCTTCTTCTTTTCAGCATAAAAAGCCTCTTTCGGCTTAACCTTAACTATAGGATCTATATATTCGTGGTCAAAAATATCTTTTTTATCTTTTTCATGAATTCTCTTAATCTCACTTAAAGCTGAAACTAATCTCTCAATGTTATATCTAGTATCTCCAACTGATATTATGGCAAGAATATTAGCCACATCTCCAAGCTCTATTTGAATTCCATAATCATCTCTTAATATGTCATAAACTTCTATTCCAGCAAGTCCAGTTTCTAAAGTGTTTATAGTAAGCTTAGTTACATCAAAATCATAAATATCATCACCATTATTTATTTCTTTTGAGAAAGCATAATAACCACCTATCTTATTTATTTCTTCTCTTGCATATTCAGCTATTCCAACAACCTCTTCAAATATTTTTTCTCCATTTAAGGCTAAATTTCTTCTAGCAATATCTAAAGAAGATAAAAGTAAATAAGAACCACTAGTTGTTTGTGTTAAGTTTATTATTGTTCTCACATAATCTGGCTTAATTCTATTACACTTCATAAGTAACATAGAACTCTGAGTTAATGAGCCTCCTGTTTTATGTATGCTAACTGCTGCCATATCTGCTCCTGCCTCCATAGCTGATACTGGAAGTCTTTTATCAAAATAAAAATGAGTTCCATGAGCTTCATCAACTAAGACATACATATTATTTTCATGAGCTAACTTAACTATTTCTCTTAAATTAGAGCAAATCCCATAGTATGTTGGGTTATTAACAAAAATAGCCTTAGCATCTGGATTTTCCTTAATGGCTTTTTTTATATCTTCCATTGCCATTCCTAGAGAAATTCCAAGTCTACCATGAATTCCTGGATTTATATACACAGGAGTTACCCCTGTTATTATTAAAGAATTTATTGCAGATCTATGCACATTTCTAGGCATTATAATCTTATCTCCATCTTTGCAAACACTCATTATCATGGCTTGTACAGCTGATGTGGTTCCATTAACCATGAAAAATGCCTTATCAGCATCAAAGGCCTCAGCTGCTAATTCTTCTGCATCCTTTATTACAGAAGTTGGATGACAAAGATTATCTAAGGGTTTCATTGAATTTACATCTACTGAAACACAATCTTCACCTAAAAATTCTCTTAATTCTGTATTTCCTCTTCCTTGTTTATGACCTGGTACATCAAAAGGAACAATTCTTTGATTCTTGTACCATTTTAATGCTTCATAAATAGGAGCATTTTCTTGAGAAAGTCTTTTCACAGAAATCCCTCCTTTTCTTAATAAATATTTACACCACCGTATATTTCAATCATCTCTTTTGATATTCTATCTCTTATTTCTCTTCTATCATTTGGAGATAATTCATATGGATCAGAATTAAATAAATAGTTATTTAAAACTATATCCTTAAGCATCATCTTTGTATGGAATATGTTAGATTGATAAACATTAACATCCATAGCATCGTATTTTTTTAGGGTCTCTCCATCTATATAATCTTGAATAGATTTTATATCATGGTCTATGTAGCATTTTCTACCATCAACATCTCTAGTAAATCCTCTAACTCTATAATCAATAGTTATTACATCTGAATCAAAACTTCCGATTAAGTAATCTAGAGCATTTAATGGAGATATTTTTCCACAAGTAGATACATCTATATCAACTCTAAAAGAAATTATATCGTTATTTGGATGAAACTCTGGATAAGTATGAACTGTAAGATGACTTTTATCTAAATGTCCAACTACACTATCTCTAAGCTCCAAATATGAAAGTTCTCCTTTATTACATGATGGGTCAATTAGTGCTACTGGTAATGCCTCCTCTGTTATAAGAACATTTACACTAGCTCCCTGAGGTTCATAATCTTGTTTTGAAATATTTAGGACATGAGCTCCTATCATTTCTGTAACATCACAAAGAATCTTTGTAAGACGTTCAGAATTATACTGCTCGTCTATATATTTTATATAGTCTTCCTTTTCTCTCTCTGTTTTCGCATAACAAATATCATAAATATTAAAACTTAGTGTCTTAGTAAGATTATTAAAACCATAAAGGCATATCTTTTCTTTCAACCCTAACATCAATCCTTTCTTTAAACAACTTATTTAACTGCATAAATATAAATTTTGAATTTATTATATATCACCATTTTATTTTTTTCTATAGCAAATTCTTTCTAACCCTTATTTCAAGCTATCTTCAAAGGTCATCGTTAATATTTCGGTAACAAAAACTAAGTAAAATACTTAGTATTACTAAACCTAATATTTAATAAAATAAACTAAAAAAGTATTTAAATATGCCTATTCAAAGGAATTTTAAGTAAAAATCAAAAAATCCAAAAAAACTTATTTATTAAGTTTTTTTGGATTTTGTAAATATTTTGTTAACAGCTATACATTATATTCTTCAACTATAGCTTTAAATTCTTCACTATTATCCTTAATCCACTCTTCAAAAGTTGAATTTTTAGCTTCTACAGCCTTTGCAACCTTAATTAAGAATTCTGGAACCTTGTCTTGAAGTATATCTCCATAGTAATCTCCTAAACGAGTTTCACCTATTCCTAATTTTCCACCAAAATGTAATTCAAATACATTTGATAAAACATCACCAACTTTTTTCTTTTTACCAGCGAATCCTATATCTCCTATTTCATGCATACCGCAAGAATTTGGACATCCTGAGAAACGAACTCTTGGTAATATTCCTTCCTTAATTGAATTTTCTTTTAATAATTCTACAAACTCTCTTAAAGTTTTTTGGCTTTCTAGTACTCCCATTTGACATATTGGTGTACCTATACAAGAAACACTTCTTTCAGCTAAAGTCTCTCCTCCTTTACCTTGAGTAAAGTCTAAGATAGCTTCAGCTTCTTTTCCATTTAAGTTTCTTACATATAGATTTTCATCCATACCTAATCTTACTTCTACTTCTTCTATTTTCTCTATTTTTTCTATTAATTCTTTTAATACATCTAAGCTTAATTGTCCTCCAACTGGGTGGAATAAAACAGTATATAATCCTTCTTGTTTTTGAGGTATTAATCTTTCATGTTTTATATTAGTTTTTTCACCTTTTTTACTATATTTTATATCTTCAACCTTAAGGTCTAATCCACCTTTAGCTTTCACTTCTTCTAAGTGTTTTCTAAAGCAATTTTTAAACTCTTCTTCGCCCATTCTCTCAACAATATATCTTATACGAGCTTTTCCGTGATTTTTATAATCTCCTTCAGCTACAAATAAATTAGTCATAGCTTCAAGACAATATAATACGTCCTTTTCATCTATTAACTCATCAAATTCAACAGATGTTCTTGGATTTCTTCCTAATCCTCCACCTATGTAAAGTTTAAAGGCTCTCTTACCGTTATTCTCCACAGCTAAAAATCCTAAGTCTGTAACTGTGCAATGAGCTGAATCCTCCTCTGTATTTGAAAATGCAGTTTTAATTTTTCTTGGTAAATTATAAGTATATATTTTACTCATATAATGTGCATTAGATGCTAGTGCATAAGGAGTTACATCAAAAGTTTCTCCTATTTGAACTCCTGATAAAGGATTTAAGGCTACGTTTCTTGGGAAGTTTCCACCACCGCCTCTAGTATATATTCCTTTAGTTAACCCTTCTTGCATTATGTCGCATACAGCATCTATTGATATTCCATGTAATTGTATTGCTTCACGAGTTGTTAAATGTATTTTTTCTAAGTTATATTTCTTAGCCCAGTTATATGCTTCTTCTAATAAACTTAATCCAGCAACTCCTGATGGAACTCTTAATCTCACCATGAATTCTTTTCCTCCACGGTGTGCATAAACTCCCATGCCTCCTGATGCCTTTTTAAATTCACCAACAGTCATTTCTTTATTTAAAAACTTATGTCCTTTTTCTCTAAATTCTTCAATTTCTTTTGATAAAATATCATTTAATGTATTCATTTTATATCACCTCACTAAAATTTTATGCCTCTAAATTCCATTAGTAAACAATTATTTCTTTATATATAATATAAGTAATTACTTATATAAAAACACCTTTTAAATCAAATTTTTTTCTTAAAATTATTTTTTTTACCAAATTAAATTTTATACTTTTTGTAAACAAAAATCTTTCTTTATTTACAATATTTTAAAATATATATTTTTATTATATAATATATTTATAAAATTTATAAGGAGTTGAATTTTATGGGAGAGGAAAAAATAAAGAAGGAGTTATTAGATCTCTATAGTAAATGGAGAGTTTCTGAAAAAAGCTTTTTTGAAAAATTAAAATTAAATCATGACTTTAAAAAGTTAGAAAAAGAGCAAATAAAACTTATAACAAAGAAATTTTCTGAATTCGCTAAAATTGATACACCATTGACAGAAAAAGAAATACTTGAATTAGAAGAATATTATAATAATACATTTATTTAAGGAGATGTTTTTCATGAGCGATAATAAGTTAAAAGAAGATTTAGTAAAAGTTTATAAAGAGTGGAAAGACCTTGAAAAGAAAGCTGGCAAAAAAATTAAACATCATCACGAGCTAAAAAAAGAAGAAAAAGAAGATGAGATCCAAAGATTTTCAGACTATGCAGGATTGTCAGTTCCTATAACTGAAGAAATGCTTCTATACTTAGATGAAGAATATTTTAGAGTTTAAAAAATACTTAACTTAAATTAACTAAAATAAATTTAAAATAAAAATTTTTAAGATACAAAAAAGACACATTATTTTATTAATGTGTCTTTTCTTATATAAAACTTAAATATCCTAATTTAATTACTCAAATATTCTTAAAGAGATTTAATTTTAATATCATTTTATTCCATCATAGCTGTAATCTTTTTGCTTAATAGTAATAGTACTAAACCTAATACTATACTCACTCCAGCTATTGAACCAAATAGTTCTAAAGCTCCTAGTTTTTCAACAAATGATGCTATGAATCCTGATAAGTAGTTTGCTACTCCGTTACTAGCAAGCCATACACCCATTAATAATGAAGCATATTTAGCTGGTGCTAATGAACTTACCATTGAAAGTCCTATTGGTGATAAACAAAGTTCTCCCATTGTGTTAAATAAGTAAGTTCCTACTAACCAGAACATACTAGCTTTAACTGCTGGATTTTCAACATTTCCACCTAATGACATAGTTGCGAAAACCATTAATAAGAATCCACATCCTAAAACTATCATACCCATAGCCATTTTAGTTGGGATTGATAAATCCCCTCTTTTACTATTAGCAAGTGTAAACCATAATTTTGAGAATAATGGTGCTAATATTAGTATAAATAATGGGTTTATAGATTGGAAGAATGCTACTGGTACTGTCCATCCAAATAAACTTCTATTAGTTGCATTCTCAGCAAATAATGTTAAAGTAGTACCTGCTTGTTCAAATCCTGCCCAGAAGAATACAACGAATGATGCAAGTATTAATATAACTGCAACTCTCTTCTTCTCTTGCTTAGTTAAAGGTTTCTTTTCTTTTGCAACGTCTTTTTTATTTTTTTCTCTTTTTATTTCACCAACGTGTGCTAAGTATTTTGGAGATAAAGTTATGAAGATAATTTCTCCTAATATTATACCTATACCTGCTGCTAAGAATCCGTATCTAAATCCATAGTGAAGTATTACTTCTCCTGATTTTGTAGCAAAAAAGTTTTCTGCTAATAATCCACATATTATTGGTGCTATTAAAGATCCTAAGTTTATTCCCATGTAGAATATTGTGAAAGCTGAATCTTTTCTCTTGTCACCATCTTCATATAATTGACCAACTATTGTTGATATATTTGGTTTAAAGAAAGCATTTCCTACTATTATGAACCCTAATCCTAAGTATAAAGCCCATCTAGTTTGCCATCCAAATAAAGTTAAGTTACCTAAAATCATTACTGCTGCCCCAAGCATAATTGATTTTTTCTGTCCTAAAAACTTATCTGCTATTTCTCCACCAATTATTGGAGTAAAATAAACTAAAAAAGTATAAGCTCCATATATTCTAGCTGCACTAGGTACATCATATCCTAATCCGCCAGTCACAAATGATGCTGTTAAGTAAAGCATTAATAAAGCTCTCATTCCATAGTAACTAAATCTTTCCCACATTTCTGTGAAGAATAAAAGGTATAGTCCTGCTGGATGCTTTAATCGTCCATTGCCTTTTTCTACCTCAAAATCAGTAGATTTAATTGCCTCTGCCATTTTATATTGATCCCCCTCTTTTAATTATGACCTCATTCAAATTATCAATTTATATGAATTTATCATTAAACTTATTATTTCGTTAACACATTTTTAATTATAAATACATTTTTAATTGTAATCAAACTTACTCTTAACAAATTATTGCAAGTTTCTTAATAATTTGATTATATTTCCTCTTAAATACTCCATTTTTCTATGTGTATCATAACAACACAATTGTTTTTTATAGAAAAACATATACTTAAAACTTCTATATCTAATAGAAACATTTTAACAAACTACCAAGTTTAATTGTCGAATTTTATCACTTTATTAATTTTTCCTTATTATACCTCCTTGAAAAAATCAAAATAAAAAAGCAGCCTATTTATAATAAACTGCTTTAAAATGAATATCTTAAATTATCTTCTTTCAATTCCCTTTTCATTTATCTTCCTATTAGCTACTCTCTTTAAGATTTTAAAGACTACACCAAAGATAGGAATTCCTATTAACATTCCTATTATTCCAAATAAACTTCCTCCAACTATCATAGCAAACATAACCCACAGGGCAGATAGTCCTATAGAGCTTCCAACAACTCTTGGATATATTAGATTTCCTTCTAATTGCTGAAGAACTATTATAAATATAATAAACCAAAGAGCCTTAATAGGATCTATTATTAGTATTATAAATGCTGAGGGTATTGTACCTAAAAATGCTCCAAAAACAGGTATTAATGCTGTTACTCCAATTACTACACTTATTAATAAAGCATATGGCATTTTTAAAATTATCATACCTATAAAGCATAAAACTCCTATAACTAGGGCCTCTGTGCACTGCCCTAATATGAATTTAGAAAACATTTCATTACACATATTACCTAGTTCTATAATTCTATCTGCCTTATTTTTACTAACAAAAGCATATATTATAAGTTTTAGTTGACTTATTAGTATTTCTTTACTTGCTAGCATATATATAGCTAAAATTAAGGATAAAAAGAAATTTATTACTCCATAAGTTATTCCTAGGGTAAAGTCTAATAAATATCCTAATGAGGTTCCTACTATTTGACTTGTTACCTTTAATATTTCTTTCCACATATTTAGTAACTCATTAATTATATTTTGCATCATAACTTGTGACTGTGAATTATTTATTGCATTTATCTCTAAAAACTTTTCAAATTGAGATAGGTATTCTGGAATACTATTCATTAAAGTTGAAATACTACTTAATAATTGAGGAATTACAAATAATATAAATAATGTTATAGCTAATATAAAGAGAAGAAATGTTAAAGTTATGGAAAAGCTTCTTTTCATCCCTTTAAAAAACTTACCATTTCCCAAGTGTTTTTCTATTAATTTTACTGGAATATTAAGAATAAAAGCTATGGCTATCCCCCATATAAAAGGCTTTAGTATTCCTAAAAATTTATAAAGAAAGTTCATAATGTCCTTTATATTTATGAAAAAGAATATTAAAAGTATTATATATGTTGATAAAAAAATATACTCTTTTATTTTATTATTTTTAAACTCCAATGTTTTTCCTCTCCTAAATAAATTTATAAATATGTTATAGTAATTTTTTACTATTTTATCCTTATATTATTAACTTAATTAAAAAATATTAATCTTTTATACATTAAACTTTGAAAAATATTATTAAAAAAGTATATTTTCATATGTATAATGATTATATGATTTAAATAAGAAATATATAGTTTACTTATAAACCAATTTAAAGTATAATTTATATAAAGTTTACAATTGAACTATTCAAGGAGGAAGGTTAATGGATTTAAAAGCTCTTAATCCTAATGGAAATGCTTTTTTAGTTTCTTTTACTAAAGCAAAAAAAACATATAAAAAATTTATTTCACCAACATTAAATGATTTGGGATTAACGCATAATGAATTTGAAATATTAGTTTTCTTACAAGAAAATTTAGAATATAATACTGCAAAGGATATAGTTGAATTTTCTGGTCTTTCTAAGGGATTAATTTCAAGATCTATAGAAAGCTTATTAAAAAAAGAAATGCTATCAATAAAAAAAGATGACAAAGACAAAAGAATATTTAGATTATACATATCTCCCTCTGCCAATGAAACACTTAATGTTTTAAACAAAGTAAGTAATAGATTTTTTAAGTTGTTATTAGAAGATTTAAAAGATGAAGAACTTATATTTTTTGATGAAGTTTTAAATAAAATGATTAAAAATCTAAATAACTTAAGAATCTAATTAGGCTATAAATAATTTTAAAAATGGGTTTGTATCTAAATATAAAAAATAAAACTTACAAACATATACTATTTGTAAGTTTTATAAAAATTTATTTTGATATAAGCTCATTTTATTATTTAACTTCATTTATATGCTTAAACATAGCTTTTATATTCTTTACATTACCATATACTGTTACCTTATCACAAACCTCAAAAGTATAATCTGGAGTTGGGAAATTAACAAACTTGTCCCCTTTATCTATATTTAAAACTTCTATTTCATTTGCTTTAAGATCACTATCTATTATGGTCTTTCCAATAAGTGTTGCCTTGTTTGAAAGATATATTTCATAAACTCCAAAGCCTTTAGTATTAGTTATTAAAGTTAAATGCTTTGAATTAATCTTGTCCCAAATTTTAGATTGCACAATAAATTTCTCAATTTTATTTTCAAACTTTTCTAGTAAAGAACTTTTATGAAAAAACAAAACAAATACAATAAAAAGAACAATTACAGCTATGGATCCTACATCTATAACACTACTAGTTATTATGTTAACTGCAAAAGATATAATAGTTGCTGTACTGGCATAACTAAATCCCATAAGCCAAATAGCAAGCTTTCTTCTAGTAGGATGTTGAACTATTATCTCACTTTCTTTTGTTGTAAAACCTGTTCCTGTTAAAAGAGATGTAACTTGAAATCTGGCTTTTTCTATTGGAACCCCTGTAAGTCTAAATAATACAGCAAAAAAATCTACTATTATTAAAAATATCATTAAAAATAAAATAAATGTAAGTACTAAAACCACAAGTACCTCTCCTTCCCATTAACTATTTAAAATTATCTTATAATATTACAACATAATAATTTTTCTTGTTGTTCATCATCCAATTTAATATGTTGTTCTTTAATATTATTACTTAAGCTTTTATCTTTCTTTTCATATCCAGCTACTTTAAACACAATACCTAGAATCAACAAAATTACAAGCAAAACTTCTCCAGCAATTATAATCATCCTAAAAAACTTCATAACTCCTCCTAGTATAGAGATTTATAAATTTTTTCCATATCTTTTATTTCCATAGATACATAATTGTTTTTAAGTAATCTTTGTTGATTTTTCATTACACTATGAGAAAACTTTTCAATTTCATCAATTGTCATTCCATATTCTTTTAAATTCTTTCTTCTAATAAGATTATTTAATAAGTTTTCTAACTCTAAATAACAATCCTCTTCCTTTGAATTTATAATATCGCTTATTAATTTTGTTAATTCGCTAATTTTTCCATCTCCATTATTTTTCTTGTAGAAATTTAATACTGCCATTAAAAATTGATAATTCGCCTCTCCATGAGGAACATGATATTTTCCTCCTAAAGGATAAGATAAGGCATGAACTGCACCAACTCCTGCATTTCCAAAGGCTATTCCTGCATAATTGCTTGCAATTAAAAATTTATCCATTATAGTATTTCTATACTCTTCACCTTTTTCTATTATCTCTTTATATCCACTTAAAATCATTTCAATTGCTTTAAAGGCAAATAAATCTGTGTATGGAGTAGAATTTGGAGATAAAAATCCTTCTATACTATGTATTAATGCATCAATAGAACTATAAACAAAAGCTTTATAAGGCATTGTTTTACAAAGTTCAGGAATTAAAACTCCCTTGTCTGCATAAAGTTCATCTACCGCTAAACCTAACTTAGTATTTTCACTCTTTATTTCAACAATAGATATGTTTGTTACCTCACTACCAGTACCACAAGTTGTAGGAACTATAATAAGCTCCTTATCTCTTATTATAGGAAGTTCTCTTTTAAATAGTTTCTTTGTACTATCTACATCTTTTAAAGCTAAAAGTTTACCTACATCTAGAATTGATCCTCCACCAATAGCTATAACTCTATTAAAATCTATATTTTTTATATCTTTAAAAATTTCATCTATAATTTCATCATTAGGTTCATTGAAATTATATTTGTCCTTTAAGACATAATTACATTTTAAATCTAAAGATTTAAAACTTCCTTCATATATTCTTCTGTTTGTAAAAACTAGGTCTTTTTCATTTAAATTTAATTCTTTTGCAAATTCAGAAGAAGTATCAAAACCTAGTATTTCCGTATTTAAACTTAAAAGTTTCATCTTAATCACCTACTAAATCACTAAAATATTTTAACTAATCGTACCTATAAAAATTACATGAATTAAAACCTTCATTTATTCTTTAATTTTTATTCACAACAAATTAATAATTTTATTATACTAAATTTTATATTTTTTCTACAACCAAAAGTATTTCCAATAAATATTTCATAAATTCCTTTATTAAAAACACAATAAAAAAATCTATAAATGTTAGAAAAACAAATAACATTTATAGATTTTAATTATCTAATTCATATAAAACTTATTTTATAAAAATTAATTTGAAAGTTTATTGCACCATTTAAAATTAATCTACTTGTCTTAATAATCTCTTCATAACATCATTAACCTTAGCTATTCCAAGATCTTCATGAGCCATTACCATTATTAATTTTACATCATTGTAAGACATATCCCATTTATATGATCTTATATCTAATATAGCATCTTCTGGCATGTATTCAAATATCATTCCAGCAACCTCTTCTGCTAGATCTAAATAATCTTCAAATAACTCTTCATCATTTAAATCTTTAAGATCAGAATTCTCTTTCATAAGACCTCTTAAGATATCCATATCTATGCTTAACTTAAAAGCAATTATATCTTCTCTTTTTGAGCTCTTACATAAATCACTTACAACTCTGGCATCAGTATTAAGTTCTATTTCTTTTTTTATGTCCTCACTATCTAACACTCTGTTTCCAAATGCAACGTACATGTAAATTACCTCCTTAGTTGTTTATAACTCTAAACCATATTTAACACAAATATATTTAATTAAAATTATTATTCTAAAATCTACCTATATATTTATATCACTTGTTAATGTATTATTACAAGTAATATTTTTTCTCTTGTTTAAAAAATAGTGATTTTAAGTTTCAACCTAAGATAAAGTTATATATGTATCCTTACCTTAATTATGATACTAAGAAAATAACTTTTCAATAATTCCTGTATGTTCTAACAATATATTTATACCTATAAGAATTAATATAACTCCACCTACTATTTCAGCATAGTTTTTAAATATATCTCCTAATTTTTCACCTATTATTACCCCTAAAAAACATAAAACAAAAGTTATAATACCAATTATTATTATAGTTTGAACTATAGAAATACCTAAGAATGCAAAACTAACCCCAACTGCTAAGGCATCAATACTAGTTGCAATAGCTAATACTGTAAGATTTTTAGCACTTAGCTCCTCTTTGCGTTTCATATTAGCAAATTCTCTTTCTTTATTTTTGCTAACTTCCATTGATACTGCAACCTCAGCTTTTTCTTCATCATCTTCTTTTAAAGCTTCAAAAATCATTTTTCCACCTATGAAACTTAATAATATAAATGCTATCCAATGATCAAAGGCTTTTATATAATCTGCAAAATATCTCCCAGCTCCCCATCCTATTAAAGGCATAAGCGCTTGAAATCCTCCAAAGAATAAAGCAACTTTTAATGCATCTTTAGCTTTTACTCTAGTAAGGGTTATTCCCTTAGCAACTGATACGGCAAAAGCATCCATAGCAAGGCCAAAACCAGTTAAAACAATAGATAAAATACTCATAATATATCCTCCTACTTATAAAAACTTTATAAAAAAAGACCTATATGCAGCAAAAAACTGCATATAAGTCTCGCTATTTAAGATTAAGCCAGACCAAAGCTCTTTGGTCAATTTGTTGACTTAATCACTCATTCAACTTGAGCTAACTACTCCCTCATATGGAAACAAAGTTTGTTAAATACTTTAAAACTTTATCATAAATATTTGCATAAATCAATGGTATATTACTATTAAAATTTATTAACATAAATATGTTCTTTATATTTTACTCCAATTTAAGTAAATTTATTTCACTAATTTTATATTTATTTTTATATAACATCTTAAAATATCCATAACAAACTTTTATGAAAATTATAATTTCAATTAGTGTAGTATTGATTTTTTATATGAAAAGTTAAATTGACTAACTCTTAAAAATTCATTTCTTATTAAGAAATTTAAGGATAGAGATTAATTTACTATTTAATAAATTTATCTCTATCCTTAAATAACATGCTTTGACTTTTAGGTTTATGAACTTAATTATTTACCACAAGATTTTTCATGACATTTAAATTTATTAGCCATTTTTTCTTCTTCTTTTCTTACTTCGGCCATTTTTTCTTTTTCTATTTTCATTGTATGTTCTGCATCACAATGACTTATTCTATGGTGTTTTGACATATAAACTCCTCCTTATTTTTTATTGCATAGGTAAATTTTTATATTAAAGATATTGGATTAAATTTATCCTTACCTTTACCCCCATGTTACTCTGAAGCTAGGTCTTTGTAAAAATTAATAAAGTCTCATTTATTATGATTTAAAGTTGAAATTTCTTATTTTGCCTAATACTCAATATGTTTTCTGTATATTAAGCCATATCCTGCACTATTTTTAAAAACCCTCTAAAATAAAAATAATTCTAATAAACTATTATTTATTTTATTAGAATTATTATCTTTAAAGCATAAAAAAATTAAGAAATTTATAGTCTAAAACTATAAACCTCTTAATTCTCTACATTTCTACCATAATTTTATTTTAGGTTTTATTTTAGATAGCTCTTTACTTCATACTTAAAGTTCTATCTAAAATCAATACTGATATATGCTATTCTTATTTTTAAATATTAAAAATGAAATAAATTAAATAGCACTCTTATTTACAGTGATTATAGTTTCTTCTCCAACTTGTGAAAGCTTATATTGATATCCATCTTTTTCCCATGAATAAACTTTAGAATCACCATTTTCCTTATCCTTGCTAATTTTTGGCTCACCTAATACCTTCTTTATGTTTTCTAATATATTTTCTGGCTCTATTCCTTTAAAGTGAACACTTACTGCACTTATATTTTTTGAATCATCAAGTTCTAGTATTAAGTTTGCATTATAATTAAACATTCTTGTAGAATAGCTTGAGGAAACAATAACTTTTTTTCCTGCAACCTCTTCTATATTTTCATTTCCAGTTCCCTTATTTTCTGAAACCTCATTGTAAGTCTTTCCTACATAAGTTCTTAAATCATTAAAATCACTTTGATTTTCAACACTTTCTTGAACTTTTGAATCATTACTACTTGTATTGGCCTTATTATTTGATCCAACACACCCAACCAGCGATGTAACTAATAAAGAGGTCGTTAAAATACTAGCAACAATCTTTCTTCTATTCATTTTTTTCTCCCCCACCTATTTTTCATGTGTTTTTTTAAATGCAAATGTGTATGATTTGCATCTTCATCTAATTATAGTATAGTTTCCCCAAGGAAAAATTACAAAACTTATTTTTAAGCTCTTTTTATTAAGAAAATATACTCTAAACAAAAATATTTTATTTATTAAACTTAAAGGGAGCTCCTACATATAACCAACTGTTCTCATAAAAAAGTGTAAACCATAAGAAATTAAGAAAGAAAATATACCATAGGGCATTTCCTCCTGTAAATCCCTTAAGTCCAATTAGTGAAAGTAATCCTAAAAATCCTAAATATCTATGCTTGTTATATTCCACACTATCCCCTCCTAATAAGTATTTCTAATATAATTATACTATACAAATCAGGAAATATTTTCTATGAAACTATTTATTTATTAGCCTAGAGTGTATTTATATTCAGGTCTCCCAACATTCCCGCTAGTTAGTGTTACATTTACCTTTTTAACATCCTCTAAGTAATCCATATATTTTTTTATTGTTACATTGCTTATTTTTAACTCATAGGCTATTTCTCTTAGTGTCCAAACCTTTCCTTGGTTTTCTTTTAAAAACTCCATTATCCTATCTAAAGTTTTTTGATTTAATCCCTTAGGTAATTCAATCTTTTCCTCTAAAGATTTTGAAATAACATCTATATCCTGCTGACTTAAAGCCTCTCTCTTATTTAAAAGATTATTTTTTTGTTTATACTTATTTATAGCCTCCTCAAACCTTTCAAATTCAAAAGGCTTAACTAAGTAATCAGTTACCCCATAAGCAAAGGCTCTCTTCACCTCTTCAACACTATTGGCAGCAGTTATCATTATTACATCAGTTAAATACTTCTTGTATCTTAAACTTTTCAATATATCAATACCATTTTTCTTAGGAAGATATACATCTAAAAGAATTAAATCAATATTTTCTTTATCTAATACCTTTATTATTTCCTCCTCAGTTTGTACTGGTCCTAATATATTTTTAAAGCCCATATTTTCTAAAAATCTTTTATTAATAAGAGCCACCATTGGATCATCTTCTACTATAAGTATTTTCTTTCCCATTATTTTTCTCCTTTTAAAATAGTTATAATAAATATTTTCTCTTCATTGAATTCCTCAATATCAATACAACCATCATAAAGCTCAACTCTATTTTTAACTAATGATAATCCTGTTCCTCTTCCTTCTCCCTTTGAGGAAACTCCTAATTCAAATATTCTTTCCTTTATATTATTATCTATAGGTTTCCCATTATCTCTAACTTGCATCTCTATCTTTTCATCATCTTCATATAAAGTAACTTCAACTTCCTTGTTCTCAATACTTGAACATACACAAGAATCAAAAGCATTTTCTATTAAGTTACCTAAAATAGTTACAATATCATAGGAATCAACATAATTATGATTTCCAAATAAAAATGATTCCTCTGTTAGAATAAAGTTTACTCCTCTTTCTTTAGCAACTAACTCTCTACTTAAAAGTAATCCTCTTACATAATAATCCTCTACGTTTGAAAATTTTAAAGAGTTATTTTCATGAACCTTTTGAGTTTTTAATATGTATTTTCTAGCTTCTTCATATTCACCTAGTTGAATTAATCCTAAAATTACATGTAGATTATTTCTAAATTCATGGACATTAGCTCTTAGATTCTTAACAACCTCATCAACTCCAGTTATCTCTTTTGCAATTTTTCTAATATCATTTCTATCCATTAAAGTTATTACAGAACCTAAATATTCACCCTTCTTCATAATAGGTTGTATAGTTACAAATACCTTCTTCCCCTGAAGTATAATTTCTTTCATTTCTACAGGTTTATTTTCTTCTATATAAGGTAATAACTTTTTCAACACCTTATACTTTGAAAACCCATCTATAAGCTTATAGCAATTATCATTTATCTCTGTTATTTCATTGTTTTTATTTAAGGCAATAATACCTTCACTTACCGTATTTAATATTATCTTTTTTTCTTTATATAAGGCAGCAATTTCTTCTGGTTCCATTCCCAAAATTGCCTTTTTAACCTTTCTAGCAAAAAGCTTAGATATTAATATAGTAATTAAAAAAACTAAAATAAAAAGTCCCATATATTTTATTAAAGTCTTATGGGTTAAAAGTTGAATCTCATTATAATATTTACCTACCATAATAAAACCAACTTGTTTTCCATTGTACATTACAGGTTGAAACCATCTTAAGGTTTCTCCCATAGAGCCCTTCATCAAAGAATAATAACTACTTCCTTGTGTTAAAACCTCTTTCTTATCCTCATTAACAAATACCTGTCCTATTTGCTTCTCATCTAAATGAGAATACTTAACCCCTCTCATATCAGCAACAACAATAATATCAACATCATTTATGGCTTCAATAAAATGTTTGGTATATTCTTGTATTCTTGAGTTTATTTCTCCATTATTAAGATCTTCCTGAATAAAAGGAATCTCACTTATACTAAAAGCAGTCTCTTTTAAGGTGTTTCTTACATCTTCATCCATATATGAAAGCTTATCTTCTATAAATAAGGTAAAAGATAATGCTAGTGGAATGAAAGTTATAAGTATAGCCCATAATAATATTTTATTTTCAAATTTTACTTTCATATTTTTCACCACCGTGAAGGAATTATATCATATTGTAAAGATTACTCCAATTCTATTTTTAACTTTTCACTAATCTTTTTTCTAAACCAATATTTTTAACTTTTTCTTGATTTTTAAATATATTTTAGATTTAAATTAAACTTAGGAAATCTCATAAAAAAAGAGTATATCATAATTTATAGCTCTAGAAAATATAGATTATATTTTCTTAAGAACATAATTATTGATATACTTCTTTTGTTAGTAAACTTATTTAATTTTAACCTTAATTAAAGCAATTTAAAGATACTCTATTTATTATGCTATTGCATTTTTACAAGTATTTCCCTCTAAATACTCCTTTAAGTTTTCATATGATATTCCTATCATATTTCTTAAAGCCTCATCTGTATATGAACCCATATGAGGAGTTACTAAAGCTCTTGGGTATAAGCTTATTAATTTTTCATATGACTCATTTTCTAACTTTTGTCCCTCTAAGTTTTTGAAGAATACTGCTGACTCACCTTCTAAAACGTCAGCTCCAAATCCGCCTAATCTTCCTTCTTCAAGAGCTTTTACTATAGCTTCTATATCTTGTAATTCTCCTCTTGCAGTATTGATTATAATAGCATCATTTTTCATTTTTGATATGAATTCTTCATTTATCATGTGATAATTTTGCCCTTTTATATATGGCATATGTACTGATATTACATCAGAAACTTTTAAAACTTCATCTAAAGGCATAAATTCAACTATTTCCTTAGCAGCATCACTTTGGAATACATCGTATGCTACAACCTTAGCTCCTAGTCCTTTAAATAATTTAGCAGTTGTTAATCCGATTCTACCTGCCCCTAATATTCCAACTGTACAGTTTCTTATTTCTTTACTAAACATAAATCCATCTACTACAAAGTTTTTATTGCTTGTTCTATTAGTAGTGTAAGCTGTATGTCTTAATAGCATCATAGCTAAACTCACAGCTAATTCTCCTATAGCATTTGGTGAGTAACCTGGTACTCTAGCAACTTGTAATCCTAAATCCTTAGCAGCTTCTAAATCAACATGATCAAAGCCAACAGTTCTAGTTAAAACATATTTAAGCCCCTTACTCTTTAATAGTTCTAAGTTTTGTCTATCAGCCATACAGTTTCCTCTTACCATTATAGCCTCAGCCCCTATAGCTTCCTCTACATTTTCATGGTTTAAGTTTTTTTCAACTAAAGTTAAATCATATCCGAACTCTTCATTTAACTTATGGAAGTATGGTACCTCTGTTTCTCTAACTCCATAACATACTAATTTTATCATACGAAAAACCTCCTCTTTTCCCCATCTTTTTATTTTATTTAAATATCTATTTATCCTTTTAATTTAAATTTCTAATTAAATTTTTCATATTAAATATAAGTGAAATAATATTTGAATGAGTGCTTAGAATTTCATTTTTTATGGAATAGATTCAGCATTAAAAAGCGAAAACTGTTTGAAGCGAAGCAAGTTTTTGGGCTTTAGCTGAATCTATGGAATAAAGAATAGAAATTCTCAACGAAATTCAATAATTATTGAACTATATTTAATATGAAAAATATGTTTTTAGTTTTAAAAAGTTTGTTAGTTTTAAATGCTTATATTATTAAGCGAATAATCCTATGTTTTTGATTATTTGTAATATTACTATCCAGAATGGCATTGCTACTACGGCAACCACTGTTGATAGTAATGAACAGTTTGATGTTAATAAAGCTTCCTTATCAAAACTTATTGCGTAAGCTGCTGCCACTGTAGCAGTTGGAGTAGCTAACATGATAACTGTAGTAGCCATTCCTTCGAATGAAACTGGTAATATACCTGTTTTGTTTAATACTACTAATAATCCTAAGTTTATAACTGGAACTAATATTATTTTTATTAAACTGTAAACCCAAGGTTCTTTTTGTCCTACTGCTTGCTTAAATGGTACTTCTGCTAAAGTAATACCTATAGCTAACCATGCAAGTGGTGAACATAATTTATCTAAGTATGTAAGTGGTTTATATAACCAAGGTAATGTTTGGTCTATTCTTAAGAATGCATAACTCTTATCACCTATTTGAACTTGTGGTAACATACCTTGGAATAACCATATAAATAATCCTAAGAATGTAGCTATAATTACTGGGTTTAATAACATTTCTTTCAAGTTTTTCTTTAGGTTTTCTTTGTCCATTTTTACACCTGACATTTTGATGTATCCATATGAATATAAGAAAACTCTATATGCTATGTTAAATATTGATGAGTACATAGCTCCAACTGAACCATAAACTGCTTTAACTATTGGAACTCCAAAGAAAGTTGTTGATCCAAATATAGTAAGTACTCTAAATACGTCTTGCTTGTCCCCTTTAACTCTTGCAAAGATAAACTTTGTTAATACAATTAATAATATGTAAATTACAAATCCCCATATTAGAATATTAATCCCTTCATGTAATTCTTTTTGATTAATATCTTTCATGAATGAAGTAAATGCTAATGCTGGAATTGCAACTGTTAATACAACCTTAGTTAATATTTTAGATGCAGCCCCTGTTAATATATTTCTTTTTCTAATATAAAATCCTAAGAATATAATTGCTATTGATGAAAATATTGCACCTATGATTGCATTATCGGTAAGTGTTTTTTGAATGATTTCTAACATTACTAACCTTCCTCCTATTTTGTGTTTTTTTTAACATTTAAAGTTGTGTTGATTTTTGTCGAAATTTCTTCTCACAAGAATTATTGTACAAGCCTTGCCCTTTTCAAACAATTTATTTAAGTTTTTAAATAATTATTTAAGTTATTTAAGTTAAATATTTAACAAAATCAAAATTTATTAAAAACTAAAAAAAGCCCTTAAAACAGCTTTATAAGCTATTTTAAGAACTTTCACCTATAAAATTATTATTCTTTTTATTTAGAAATGAGTATGTATCTTACTTCATCATTAAAAAAATCCTTTGTTAATTGTTTAATTATCAACTTAGAATCTAAGGATATGTATTCTTTTAAAGCATCCTCTATAAGAGCTATTTCATTTAAATTTATTCCTTCTTTGCTCATTAATATTAATTTAAATAAATTATCTCTCTGTATTTTAGAAAACTCCCCTAAAATCCTCATAATTACCTCTCCTGAAAAATCATCTCCCTTAACCTTTCCAAGAGTTAATTTAGAGTTAGCTATTTTTTTTCTATATTCAGACCATTTATCTCCTAAATCATCCTTTAATAATAGGAAATCTATTAAAATATGAATAAACTCATTTAAATTAACATCATAATTATTTAATACTAAAGAACACTCCCTAAATCTTGAATCTATATTAGTAATTTTATTAAATATAATCTCTTCATTAAATATGATTAATATCTTGTCCCAATTTATATCCTTTGAAATTTCACCTAATTTATTCATGAATGAAGTTATAAACAATTGATCATTATTAGCATCTTTATTAAAGAAATCAAAAAAAATTATTTTAATCTCTTCATTTTCACCATTTTTATTTAAATCAAATATATCCTTAAACCTATTTGTATCATTTAAATAAGCTTCATTGAATTCTTTGCTTCCTAATGAATAAAAATTAATTACAGAACCTCTTTTACTTAAATAAATCCTATTAAACTTCTCTTCATTAAATCCATTTTTATATTTTTTTCTATTACAAATTTCTTTATAATCTAAAACCTTTTTATTTAAAGAATATTCCTCACAATTTAAAACCCTAAAAAGCCCCTCTTCTCTATGACTTAAGATTTTATCACCAACATATAAAAACCTAAACTTCATAAAAAACCTCACAAATTTCACTTTTAATACCTTATTTTCACTAAAATTATTTAATAAAAACCTAGGCAATAAAAGCTATTAATAATTATTTTATCTCAGCTACATATAATTATATCATATTAGATTCTTTGCATTCTCTAGTAAATTAAATTATATCTATCAAACTAAATCTTTAAAAAGTTATCTTAAAATAAATTTCTTTAAATTAAATAACTTGCTTTAAAGTAAATAAGTTACTTTAAATTAATAGCTTACTTTAATTACTTTTAATTTATTGACTTGCTTTAAAGTAAATAAGTTACCTTAAAATAAAAATATAGCTGATACAAATTTAAAATTCTTAAAATTTATATCAGCTACATTATTCATATATTTTATTTATACTATTTTTAAGAAAAATTACTTTTTAACACTATTTAACCTAAATAATTTATTACATACTTCTATAAAACTATAATTTAAAATAACTTATTCTAAAGTCTTATAATCTTAAATTTTAAGATTTATATTTCTTATGAAGCACTACTTTGTTCAAATTGGCTATTGTAAAGGCTTGAATAGAATCCACCTTTTTCTAGAAGCTCTTCATGATTTCCTTGTTCAACTATATCTCCATCCTTCATAACAAGGATTAAGTCTGCATCACGTATAGTAGAAAGTCTGTGAGCTATAATAAAGCTTGTTCTTCCTTCCATAAGTTTTTCCATAGCTTTTTGTATTAAAAGCTCTGTACGAGTATCAACTGAACTTGTAGCCTCATCAAGTATTAATAGCTTAGGATCTTTTAAGAAAGCTCTAGCAATTGTTAAAAGCTGCTTTTGTCCTTGTGATATATTACTTGCTTCTTCGTTTAAGACCATATTATATCCATCTGGTAAAGTTTTTACGAAATGATCAACATGGGCAGCCTTAGCAGCCTCTTTAACTTCAGCATCTGTTGCATCTAGTCTTCCATAACGTAAATTCTCCATTATAGTTCCATTAAATAACCATGTATCTTGAAGAACCATACCAAATAAGTTACGTAAATCAGCACGCTTAAAGTCTCTTATATCATGACCATCAATCTTAATGCTTCCACTATTTATATCGTAGAATCTCATTAATAATTTAACTATTGTAGTTTTACCTGCTCCTGTAGGTCCAACAATAGCAACCTTTTGCCCTGGTTTAACATCTACTGAGAAATCATTTATTATTATCTTATCTTCATTATATCCAAAATGAACATCTTCAAATTCAACTTCTCCTCTTATTTCTGAAGGATCTACTGAATTAACTGGATCTTTAACCTCATCCTCTTCATCTAAGAATTCAAATACTCTCTCAGCAGCAGCTGCTGTTGATTGCATTATATTTGCAACCTGAGCCATTTGAGATATTGGTTGGTTAAATGAACGTACATATTGGATAAATGCTTGTATATCCCCAACTGTTATAACACTTTTAATTGTTAACCATCCACCAAGTATTGAAACTAAAACATATCCTAAGTTTCCTACAAAAGACATGATTGGCATCATCATACCTGATAAGAATTGAGATTTCCAAGCTGATTTATATAAAGTGTTATTTAATTCATCAAAGTCTTTAGTTGAAGCTTCTTCTCTATTGAAAGCTTTCATTATATTGTGTCCACCATAAACCTCTTCTACTTGACCATTAAGATGACCTAAGTATTCTTGTTGAGATTTAAAGTATTTTTGAGATTTCTTAACAACTAAAGATATAAGAACCATTGAAACTGGAAGTATTATAAATGTTGCTAAAGTCATAATCCAACTTATTGAGAACATCATTATTAATACTCCAATTAAAGTAACCACTGAAGTTATTATCTGTGATAAACTTTGATTTAAAGTTTGGTTCACTGTATCAACGTCATTTGTAATTCTTGATAAAACTTCTCCATTTGTTCTTGTATCAAAATAATTAAGAGGTAAAGTATCCATTTTTTCTGATATTTGCTTTCTTAAATTATAAGAAACCTTTTGAGCAACTCCTGACATTATAAAAGATTGTATAATCCCAAATAATGAACTTACTAAGTATAGAGCTACTAAAATCATTGCTATATTTCCAATGTATCCAAAATCTATAGAAGCATCTGGTACACCTGTTATCTTTTGAACTAAACCTTCAAATATCTTTGTAGTAGCTTTACCTAAAATCTTAGGTCCAACTATTGAGAAGGCAGCACTTCCTATAGCAAATAATATTACAATAGCTATAGATAAACTATAGGGTTTTAAATAAACCCCAAGCTTTTTCATTGTTCCTTTAAAATCTTTTGCTTTTTCAACGGCTCTTGGGCCTCCGCCCATTCTACCCATTGGGCCGCCCATTCCGCCTTTTCTTTCTTTACTCATTACTTAGCTCCTCCTTTGAAAGTTGAGATAAAGCTATTTGCTTATAAACCTCACAATTTTCTAGAAGTTCTTTATGAGTTCCCTTACCAACAATCTTACCTTCATCAAGTACGATTATTTGATTAGCTCCCATAATTGTGCTTATTCTTTGTGCAACTATAAGCATTGTGCTATGTGATGTTTTCTCATTAAGAGCTTTTCTAACAGCTGCATCTGTTTTAAAGTCAAGAGCTGAGAAACTATCATCAAAAATATATACATCAGGATTTTTTACTAAAGCTCTAGCAATTGAAAGTCTTTGTTTTTGTCCACCAGATACGTTAGTACCACCTTGTGAAATTTCCTCTGCATATTTTAAGGCTTTAGTATTTATAAATTCAGAAGCTTGAGCAATATTTGCAGCCTCTTCTAATTCTTCTAATAATGCATCCTCATTACCATATTTTAAGTTACTTTCTATAGTACCTGAGAATAATATTCCCTTTTGAGGAACATATCCTATTTTCTCTCTTAAATCATGTTGAGAAACTTTTCTTATATCTGTTCCATCAACTAATATTTCACCTTCTGTAACATCATAGAAACGTGGTACTAAATTAACTAAAGTAGATTTACCACTACCAGTTCCTCCAATGAAGGCAGTTGTTTCCCCAGGCTTTGCAGTAAATGAAATATCTTTTAAAACATATTCCTCTGCACCAGGATATTTAAATGAAACATTTTTAAATTCAACATATCCTTTTTTATTTTTATTAAACTCATCATTCTTTTCAGGGTCTTTTATGCTTTCTTTAGTTTCTAAAACCTCAGCTATACGCTGACCTGAAACTGATGCTCTTGGAAGCATTACTGATACCATAGATATCATTAAGAATGCCATTATGATTTGCATTGTATATTGAATAAATGCCATCATATCCCCAACTTGCATAACTCCATCATTTACATTATGAGCACCAACCCATACTATAAGAATAGTTATAAGGTTCATTATAAGCATCATAAGTGGCATCATTCCACCCATTATTCTACTAACAAAAAGATTTGTTCTAGTAAGGTCTTTATTTACTCCATCAAACTTATTCTCTTGATATTTTTCTGTATTAAAGGCACGGATTACTAACATTCCTGTAAGTGATTCACGAGCTACTAAGTTAAGTTTATCAACAAGCTTTTGAACTAACTTGAATTTTGGAATAGCAAGTCCAAATAAAACTATTACTAAAGAAAGTATAGCAGCTAAGGCTACAGCTATTATCCATGACATTCCAGTATCTGTTTTTACAACTCTAAAAATACCTCCTAGACCTAAGATAGGTGCATAGAAAACTATTCTAAGAAGCAGAACCATAAGAGTTTGTATTTGTTGAATATCATTTGTACTACGAGTTATAAGGGAAGCTGTTGAAAATTTATCAAATTCTGCATTTGAAAATCTAACAACTTTTCCAAAAACTTTACTACGAAGATTTCTTCCAAATCCTGCTGCCACTCTTGCGGCTATTAATGTTACTGATACCGCTGCAATCATACTTCCAAAGGCTAAAAGAATCATTATTCCTCCAGTTTTTAGTATGTATTGGCTTTGTATCTTCTCTATATTCATGCCTAAATCAGTATATTGAGCTTTTATAAAAGTAGCCGCTGTTTGAGTAACCATACTCTCTGGCATACTTTCAAATTTCTCATTAATTTGCTTAAGCATATCATTCTTTTGTGCCTCTGGCATATTCTTAATCATAAAGAATGGATCTGTATTAGCAGGCATTCCTTGTATTTTTCCTTCTTTAGGAGCACTTTCTTCCATATTAGCCTTGGAATTATCAGAAGCTCCTGTAAGAGATGAATTTCCCATTACTCCTTGTAGGCCCTTTTCTTCAATTCCACCTACAACTATCATTGCCTTACCCATAATAGGATTTAATTCATTAATTATCTCTTTATCTTTAGTATTTAATTTACAAATATTTTCCTTCTCTAAAGCTGGATAATCTTTTACATATTCATCATACTCACTTTGAGATAGAGTACCTTTATCTAACAACGTATAATTGCTTTCTACTTTTTCTTTTTCATCTTTGCTCATAAAAAGTGTCAGTTTATCAAACTCTGATTTACTAATTACTTTTGGAACAGCATTTTCTATACCACCTTGCTGAATTCCTACATTGACTATGTTTGACATGTAATCTGGTAAAGATAAATCAAACATTGCCTGAGCAAAAAGAAGTACTATAACAGCTAAAATTGATGCCGTAAATGGTTTTAAGTATTTAATTAGCTTTGACATGTATTTCCCTCTTTTCTTTTTTTATTTATAATGTTTTAAATTTGTATTGTCTTTGATATTAAGTTAATTCTAAAAATATGTTTAAAAATAAATACTCACTAAAACAAAGTTTTCAAATCTATTTCTTTATAAATAGTTATATTTTAATATTAATTATATTTTTATAACTATTCTATGTCAATAACTATTTTTGGTGTATAATAGTTATATATGGTTATAATATAAAGTGTTTTGCTACAATACTAAAAACTTTAAAAATTTATTCATTTATTATATTATACATCAACTAAAATTTATAAACTTAATACAATAGGAGGTAGAAATGAATACCATAGAAAATTTAATGGGAGCTACTGAAGAACTTTACACACTATTATTGTGTTTAAATAGAAAAGTATTTAGTCATGATGATATTATTAAAAGATTGTCTATTCCTCCATCACATGCCAAAGTTATATTTCATTTACATTGTGGTGGGGAGGCTTCTGTTTCAGAAATAGCAAAAAATTTATCTATATCAAAATCAAATATGACTCCAATTATAGATAAACTTATTCAAGAAAATTTAGTTGAAAGATTTACAGATCCTAATGATAGAAGAATCATCAGAGTTAGAGTAACGGAAAAAGGGCATGAATTTTGTTTAAAACAAAGAGAAAAAACTAAAAAGCATCTTGAAGAAAAAATATCATCCCTTTCACCAGAGGAATTAGAAAGAATTAAAGATTTAGCCAAAGAACTTAATAGCATTTTTTCTAAAATAGAATAAAGTGGCTGCTAGAGCTATATCAAAATATAAAAATAAAACTTACAAACATATTCCGAGAATTACTAGATTTCTCTTCATATTGTTTGTAAGTTTTATTAAAAGTTGTTTTGATACACTCACTTCATAATTTTTATTATATTAAGCCTAATTCTAATAAGGCCTTATATATTCCTTCATTTGGAACATTTTCTGTTTGCTTATATGCATGTGGTATTAAAGTTTCATGGGCATCTCCCATTGCTATTCCATATTTAACTCTTTGGAACATTTCTATATCATTTTCTCCATCTCCAAAGGCATAAGTATCCTTATCACTTAAACCTAGCTCCTTTATTAAATGTTCTATTCCATGAGCCTTTGTACATCCTCTTCTATACATATCATAAGATGAATGTCCTGGATGTTGCATAAATACAAATTCATCCTTAAATCTTTCAAATATATCTTTAAAATCATCTTTATTATTATCAACAATAACAAGCTTATTTGCTGAAAGCTCCTCTTCTGTCCAATCACCAGTAAAACTTTCCTCTGGAAGAGAAAAATTTTCTACCATTTTTTTAGCCACATCATTATTTAAAACATAACTTGTCTTTTGTCCTTCTAAGATAAAGTTAATATTATGTTCAACACAATAATCCATTATCTCTTTTAATTTCTCTAATTTTATATCATCATTAAGAATGACTTCATTATTTAACTCTATATATGTTCCATTAGATGCTATATATCCATCTAACTCTAATTCCTTTAATCCATCATCAACAAAGCTCATTGGACGTCCTGTAGCAAGAATTGTTAAATATCCATTTTCTTTTAATTTTTTAATTGCCTCTTTAGTTTTATTTGAAGGTTTATATAGCCCTTTGCCGCAATCAATTAATGTACCATCTACATCAAAAAATACTATTCCTTTTAAATTCTTCATAAGTACCCTCCTCCTTTTAATAATTACTATGATAACATAATTTTTTTCAGATTATAAATCTTTTCAACATAATTAAAGGAAATGTAACCCTGTATAAAAATATAAAAATAAAACTTACAAACATATTCTGAGAATTACTAGATTTTAAGTGAAAGTCCAAATTTTAATTTGGAACCTTGAACTTATAGAGTGGAACTTTAGTTTCATTGGAGTCATTTGGATAATTATTACTCCGAAGATATTACTAAAGCTCATCTAGATATTCTCTTGATACTGTTTGTAAGTTTTATAAAAGCCTATTTATTTGTTACCTATAATAAATATTATATATTAATCTCTAAATTAAACTCTTTTATTATATGCTAAAAATCTTTCCTACTAAGTCACTTATTATTACCCATATTGAGAATTCGTTTCCTCCATATGTTTGAATGAAGTTTCCTACAGTTCCACTTACTAAATTTAAGGAAATAGCCGCTAATACCATTAGGATTATTCCTCCTAAAGCACTTGTAATTATAGCTGCTGGCCATCCACCTCTTGCATTGGCAAAAATAGCTCCTGGGGCAACATCAAAATAACATGCAACTACTAGTGGTATAAGAGCAAAGGTTAATACTCCTGATGCTCCTAATAAGAATAAAGTACCTATACTTGTTATAAGTGCTATTATGAATCCAATTAATAAAGCATTTGGTCCATATGGGAATATCATAGGAATATCTAAAGCTGGAATTGAACCCTTCGCTAATTTATCTGCTATACCTTTAAATGATGGTATTATTTCTCCTAAAATCATTCTTACCCCTGTTAAAAGTATTATCATACCTGCTGCAAAAGTTATTCCTTGAATTAAAGAATAAGTAATAAGTGGCTCACTTCCATATATAGCTATTCTACTTTCTTTTCCTATAAATAAACCAACTATTATATAAACTATAAACATAACTATTGCCGCTGTTATATTTGTATCTCTAAAGAAACTTAAAGACTTTGGAAGATTTAAATTTTCTATATTTTTATCTTTTTGTCCAACAAGCTTTCCTATATAAGAACCTAATAAACAGTATATTGAGGCAGTATGTCCAATAGTAAAACTATCATTTCCAGTTACATACTTAACATGTTTTCTTAGTATATATGGGAATATTGTTATAACTAAAATATACATAATTAATGTGAATATGAATAACTTTAATCCACTTACATTATTTTCAATACCAACTGCTAAGAAAAGCATTGGATACCAAAATAATATATTTCCTGTTAAGTATATAGTCTTAAATCTTGTATATCTAGCAATGATTATGTTGATTACAAATCCACAAAGAAGTATTAATCCAACATAGCTTCCATACTGACCTAAAAACACATTAAAATCTCCTAAAGTACTGTTACTTTGAGTGTTAAATAACCCTGAAAAGGCATTAGCTAAAGGAGTAATTGAAGAAACTACTATATCTACTCCCTTAAGTAGAATTACCATTCCTATTATTCCTTTAAATATGCCTTTTAAAATAGCATCTATTGGTTTTCTTTGAAGTATTAAACCAATTGCTACTACAAGCCCCATAAATAAAGCTGGATTTCTAAAAAAACTTACACAAAAATCTAATATTTCTTTCATTTTTAATAATTCCTTTTTATTTAATCTAATTTAATTTTTCTTAATTTCTTATAGCTTTTAAAATCTTTTCCTTTACTTCTTCTTTATCCATAAAGTTTGATATATAAACTAGTTTTCCACTTACTTGCCCTTCTATCTCTTTTCCAATTTCTTTTGATGTTAAAATTAAATCTGCAGAATTTCCACATGCTGAAGTCATATCAATAGCTTCAACCTCACCATTTATTCCTTCCTCTTCAAGAATTGAATCAACTGTCATTTTTAAAAGTAAACTCGTTCCAACTCCAAATCCACATACAGTCATAATTTTCACCTACATCCCCTCCTCTCCATAGTATATAGATAGATTTAAATTTCAAAAGATCCTTTTAATACTTATCCCTTAGAAGTCAATTCATCTCTTAAAACTTATCTACAAATAAATATTACTTATAAAATATCCTAATTTAAAATATTTTATAAGTTACTTTTTGAAAAGTTTAATAAATTACATAAAAAGCTCCATTATCTCTTTTTTATTTTGAGCATTTTTAATTTTATTAACAGAATCCTCATTTATTAAGACCCTTGCTAAATCTTGTAGAGCATCTAAATGACCTGTGTTTTCCTTTGCTCCAATAACAAAAATTATTTCTATTGGATCATTATCCTCATGACCAAATTCAACTGGATTTTCTAAAGTAAGCATGCTAATACACTCTTTAAACACATAATCACCTGGTCTAGAATGAGCAATAACCACTCCTGGCATAATTGCCATATATGGTCCTAAGTCATTGATCTTCTCTAAAATATCTTTTACATATTCCTCTGTTATACTTCCATCTTTTAAAAGAGGCTCCACAGCCAATCTAACTGCCTCTTCTTTGTTAAAAGCTTTAGCCTTGAGAATTATATTATTCTCATTTAATAAATCCCTAATAAAATTCACCAACTTTCCTTACGTTAATTTAACATCATACAAACAAAAACCCCTAATTACTTTATAAATATGTTAAATTTACCTAAGTATATTATCATTCCAAAGCATTTAAAGTCAATTTTAAAGTATATTTAAGTAAAATAACCCTTTTAAATACAAAATACAAAGATAAATATTTAACCATCTTAAATTTAATATTCCTATAAAAATTAAATTTTACTTAAATAAAAAAATATCACATTTATATACTAACTATTCTTTATTAACTAGAATAATTAATATACTATAAATGTGATACTTATAATTCACTTAATAAAAGATATTTTACTTTCTTAAATTCCCCTCTAAACTTAATCTTTTCTAAAATATAAATTATATTAATTTAAAGCGGCTATATTAGCTTCTATTAAAGATTTTACGTTAGAAAAATATAAGCTATATCCTACGTTATTTGGATATATTCCCCCCTTAGTTGTTAATTTAGCATAAGGGGCTGGATCCTTTGTAAATACTGTAGCCATATCTAAAACCTTTATATCATTATCTTTTCCAATGTCTTCAATTATAGTCGTATATTCATTTTTCTTTCTAAGAGAATTCTCTATTATAGGAACTATAGAGATATTTTTATTTCTTTCCTTTAAATTCTTAATTATTTTTTCATAATCTTCTTTGAATTCATTAGGTTTAATTTCCTTTTGATCATTTTCACCAAATATTATGTAAGCTAAATCAAAATTATCTTTATTTTTCTCTAATTCCTCTAAACCTACTTTAACTGTAGCTTTATCTTGTGATAAATTTGTTATATTAGCCTTTGATTTATATGTTTCTTCTAACCATTTAGAAAGACTACTTGTCCAATTACCACTTTCATCTGTTTTTCCTTCACTAAGTCCTACACCATTACCTAAAACTAAAATATTGACTTCTTCACCTTTTTTTATTTTTTCATAAGGATTTGATGTGGTCGCTTGCTTTTTATTATCTTCAGAGTTATTACTTGAATCTGAGCTATAAATTTCCATATTTTTAGCTAAAGTCTTCTTATCCCTTATGGTTCCAACAGCTATAACTAATGCTAAAGCTATTATTAAAATTATTATTGAAATATCTAGAACCTTAGATTTACTTCTACTAGAAGAATTTCTTTTAGGATTTTTAACTCTTCTTCCATTCTTCATATTTTTCCTCCATATTTTTATTTGTGAGATAAATTGTTATATACTATATATTTTACATAAAAATTGGTCTTTTTTACAGTATAAATTGCAATTTATATTTATAATTTATGAACTTTAGCCAAAAATTTCTAAAATAATCTTATAAATATTCTTGCTTAATTTATGTAAAATACAAACTTAACATTTCATATATAAACTTACTTCAAAAGTATTCTTTGAATCTTTAATTTCAATATCTCCATGATTTTTGTGCACTGCTTCTTTTACATTTTCTAAGCCTATTCCGTGATTTTTCTTATCCTTTTTACTAGTTAAAAATTTGTTGTTTCTCTTTTCAACTTTATTATTCTTTGAATTAATTACCTTAATATAAATTTGATTTAGATAAATTCTAGCACTAACTTGAATAACCTTTTGAACCTCTTTATCATTTATTTTTTCACAAGCTTCTATAGCATTATCAATTAAATTTCCTAGAACAATGCATAAATCTAAGTCATCAATCTTTAGCTTCTTGTTTATAATAATATCAAATCTTATATTAATTCCTTCTTTTTTACACCTCTCACGTTTATCAAGACATATAGCATTTATAACCTTATTGCTACATATATTATTATCCTTATTTGTAACAATCCTCTCACTTAAGGATTGTATATAATCATCCATATTCTTATAATCTTTATTTTCTAAAAAATACTTAATAACACTCATATGATTATTCATATCATGAAGAGCTTTTCTCGCCTCACCATAGTTATTAATTACCTTCTCATAATAATTTTTTTGATAATCTAATTGTTTCTCCAAAATATTTATTTGAGAATTAGCCTTATATTCCTTAAACCTCTTGTATGTAATAAAGTGTATTATTGCTAAATTAACAGCTATACTAATTGTACTTATATTAACTCTATATACTAATCCTGCATTTAATGCAATATTATCAAAAACTTTTTCAGATAATAAAACAGCTATTCCAATTGCAAATACCAGTTTAGTTTGTTTTTTTATTGTTAAGTCATTTACATTTATAATACACTCTTTAAAGAAGTTTACTATGAATACAACTACTGTAATCATTAATATTAAAAGTATTATGAAGCAAAGAAACATAATATTATTCATGATTTTCAACACTTCTAAATCAAAAATCATAACTGAATATATAAACATTAGTATGTATTTTCCCAATGAAAGATTTAATAAATATATGGAAGACATTAATATAGACGTTGTATTTTTTTTATATAAATATACATAGTATATATATATAATTAAAGCTTCAAAAAAACAGGAAAGCTCATTAATATAAAAAATATAATTAATAAGTAAAAGAAAAAAATTTAAAATAATTGTAGTTAACACTCTCTTTTTCAGATCAATTTTCTTATCTAAATAAAAAAAGCTAGAAATACCAATAAAAGAAATATATATTACATAAAATAATTCTATAACATTCCGTACGTACATAAAATTACATATCGCCTATTCTATTCATTAAGAATGTTTTTAACTCTTTTTTATAAACTCTTCCAACAGGTATTTCAACGCTATTTTTTAATATAATTTTATTTTGCAAAATAGAATCTATATGTGAAATATTGACTAAATAACTCCTATGACATATTAAAAAATTTCTACTTTTCAGTTCTTCTTCTAATGTTGCTATTTTCATATTGAAATCTATACTCTCTTTTTCTAAATTGGCAGTAATTGTCTTGTTATTAACCTCAAAAAATAATACCTCTGATAGGTCTATAAAATTAGTTTTTCCATTTATATTTATTGCATATCTAGATGGGCTAGTAAAATTTAAACTCTTTATAGCTCTTAAAAATTCTTTTTCTAATTTTTCAAAAGAAACAGGTTTCATTAAATAATTTAATGCTCCCACATCATACCCTTGAAAAACATATTCCTCACTTCCAGTTATCAAAATAGCTTGTATGAACGCATCTAATTCTCCAATTTTTCTTAACAATTCTATTCCATTCATTTCATCCATGAGTATATCGCAAAAAACTATACTATATTTTTTTGTATTTCTTTTATATACATTTAACAAATCTACTCCTGAGCAAAATTCATCAATGATGACATCCATATTATTTTTATTGCATATTTTATATAACATATCCTTCAATATACTGCGCTGGACTTTTTCATCATCGCATATTGCTATATTTAACATAATTTTACCTCCATAACATTATATTACATATAAATCATAATAATTATTCAAAATTTATTCAATTATTTCACAAAAAATATATATTTTTAAATTATTATTTAAATTAATATTGGTAAAATTACATTGATTTTTTAAATTTCTTTAAAATCATCAATGAAATTTAATTTTTTCTATAAAGTTTTTGATTATAGAAAAATCATCTTTAAAGTCATAAAACAAAAATAAAAAACTTTTTATTTAAAAATAAAAAAATGTTTTTAAATAAAAAGTTTTCCATCTTAATTTAATTTTAATATACCAAAATCATTGATTTTTTCTTTATTATCATAGAAGTATTTTTCATCCTTTATTGAACTATTTATAACTATATCAATATTATTATTTTTCATATTTAATTCAAAGCTATCCTTTTTAGAACCATTTACAAAAATTGATTTAGTTTCTGAATCCATAGTATCAATTTCACTAACCTTATATATTCTTTTGTTTTCTGAACTTTCTGTAACCTTTAAATATCCTTTTTTAGTATCAGTATTATTAGATATATCAGTATTTTCATCTCTCATATAGAAATCTAGAACTTTAGCATTTCCATTACCATCTACTTTTAAATAATATTTTCCTAAGTCTCCACCATCTATACAAACAGTATATGTTTTTTTATCATCAACTTTAATTTCTTTTCCATTCTCATCAAAGAATTTTTTAGTAACTTTTATTTTTCCTAGCTTATAAGGAATAGATAGGTTTGGCTTATTAAAAATTCCTGTTATAATTTTATTTTTTTCTTTAGGTTTTTTATAACTAATAGTAGCAATATCATTAGTATAAACTTTATTTTCTCCAGTTCCCCAATATTGATCCTTAGGTTTTATTTTAAATTTAAATTGAATTCCATCTGTACTATCAATTATATTTTCGCCTCTATCCCAACTTATTTTATCCCCTTCAATATTTTCTTTTAAATCAATTACAGAATTATCTGAAAGGTTTACTATTTTAGAATTTTTTCCATCATAAGCTCCATTTTTCACAATTTCAAAATCCTTAGAAACAACATCTGTTATTTTTAATCCTTTAGCCATCTCTTTATCTAATATAATATTATTTGCAATCTTATCATATATTTCTTTTAAACTTTTACTATTATTTTCATTATTATCTTGACCAAATCTTGAATCAATAGTGAAATATCCTGAATTTTGCATTTTACTTAAAAGTTCTTTTGCACTATTTTTATCTTCATAAGGAATATTATCAATTAATGCTACTGAAAAAATATTAGTATCTGGATAATTATTGTAAAATTTTTTATATTCATATAAAGCCCAGCTACCTATAGTGTTACCATTTTCTTTCATAATCTTTTCATATTCATAATCTCTATGTTCATTTCTATAGTTTTTTCCTTCTTCAAAAGCTTTTTTATAAATTTGATTAAGATAATAATTTTTCTCGTTTAAATAATAATCATTATAATACTTATAATAGTCATAATTATCTACTGATAAATATCCAATAGAATATAAATAATCTACACTTATATTTGGATACCCATCACTAAAGAATATTACATCTTTCTTTGAATTAGAATTATTATTAAGTTCATTATTAAATATCTCGTCAGCTAGCCTCCATGAACTCTCTATATTGGTATTTCCCATTCCCTCTATATTATTGTAGGATTTTTTTATAGCTTTCTTATACTCTTCCTTTGAAGTAAAATTATTTTTATCATTAAACGAAAAAACTTCCTCAGAATATGTCCCAAAGGCAACAACTGCAATTCTAGAATCAGGAATATTATCAATAACCTTATCCACTAAAGAATTCATAGATGCTTTTAACTCATCCATATTATAGTACATACTATTAGAGGCATCCATAATTAATAATATATCTACAGGCTTAGTAACCTTTTTAGGTTTTCCTTTTACAGTTAAAGTTATTTCATAATTTCCATCTTTATCTGGCTCTTGTGATACTTCTTTAAGAATTTCAGTTCCGTCATAATCACAAATTCTTCCTTTGCTTTCATTACCAATATCCTTAAACTGATCATCAAATCCTTTATTTTCAATACCACTAGCATTTAGGACTGGGACACTTATAAACAAACTTATTATAAGGAATACACAAAAAATTTTTCTTATATTCTTCATATCTCTCCCCACCTAACTATTTAGATAAAATTTCTACATACTTATCTTTTATCTTTTCATTTATTCCTGTCCATTTTTTTATTAAAGCTTCTTCATTAGGTTGAATAGCTTCAACATTTACATCTATCTTAATCTTTTTTCCATTATATTTTTCTTTTAAAGAATCTTCTATGGAGTCTTTTTTTATTTCTACACTTTTCAATAGTTCTTTTGTTGATTTTCCACTTTTTAATTTTGCCATGTAATAAAAATATCCATCTTCACCATAAACCCATAGATTATTAATATCGTCTTTATTTAAAGCTATTACATTATCTTCATCTAGATTTAATTGAATTAAATTTGAATCTCCAGTCCAAGGATTTTCATTTTCATCTATCCATCTAGGTATTATACTGACTCTAACAAATTCATCACTTTTCCCAGTATTCTTAATTGAAACCAACTTGCTTATATTACTTCCATCCCATTCCTTTGGCGCATCAAAGTTTTCATCAATTTCAGTTTCTACACTCCCTATAGAAAATTTATTATTTACACTATCTATAGACGTGAAACCTTTTCCTAATACCGTTACTGATATAATACTTATAACTATCAAAATTAATAAAAGAGCTTTAACTAATCCTTTTCTTCTTTTCATAATCATTCCTCTTTTTTGAAAATCTTTAATTTATTTTTTATAAAATCGAAATTTAAAGTTAAAATAGCAATAGAAGCTATTATAAAAATAACAAAATATATTCCTAAACTACTATCTCCAGTTTTAGGAACTATTATATTGTCTATTGTATTTTTTATATTATTTTGGCTAGAATCTATATTACCTTCATTTAATTTATTACCACCTAAAAGACTTTCTTCTGCACTATAACTATCCTTGACAGCAGTAAAAATCCAATCAACTTGCGCTTTCTTATTTTTGTATTCATTTCCTGCTTCTTTTCCAGGAAACTCTGCAAAAGCCTCAAGTTTTTTAGACTCACCTGGCTTTACTTCTCCTAAATAAATGTTATTTTCTAATCCATTCTGCCCACTAACAAATCCATCATATATACAATTCCCATCATATATTACCTTAAGTTCTATCTTTTCTAATAAATCATAACTTTCCTTTTTATTGATTCTTTCAGCTCTCATAAATATTTTATAAGAATCCTTATGCTTGTTATTTAATAAAATATTTCTTTCAAGCTTATCTCCTGGAAGAATATTATCTGACCATAAAAAGGGCTCATCCCCCTGAATGAATACTATACCATCAGCATTTCCTTCTAATTCAACATTAGGGGTTGCAAATGTACTTGCAACCCCTGGCTTACATATTATTAAAAGAAATACCATAGTAAATAAAAAGGATTTTATTAGATTCTTCATCCTTTTCACTCCTTGCATCATGGTTATAACTTAATTTAAAATATTACTTATTTATGTGCATTAGTTTTTGCACCTAAAGTCTTTATAGCTTGTGGTGCATCTTTCCAAGAATCGCTTACTGCACCGTTAGCAGCTTGTACACCTTCTGAATCAACAACTACATCAAATTTTAATCCTTTAAATTCATTTGTAGTATCTTTTGATAATGTAACACTTTCTAATAAGTTTGCAGTTTGTCCCTTTGGATTAACTATTCCATTATAGTAATAATATCCATCAGAACCTTCTATCCATTTTCCTTCCTCAGGCTTATTAGAATCAGTTAAATTCTTTTCAAAGTTTAAAATTATATTCTTTGTATCTAAATCAGACTTTTCTTCTCCCTTAGCATCTTTCCATACTTTTTTTATCTTAACTCTAATTAATTGATCATATGTAGCTTTATTAATTACATTAACTTGTTTTGTTACCGTATCCCCCGGTAATGTATTATCAGCATCTTCCTTATTGAAATCTTCATGTATTTTTATTCCTGAATTTGGATCGCTAGGATTATCTGTACTTGCTGTTGAAAATGGGTTTGTTACAGAATCACTTGATGTAAACCAAGCTAAAGATCCTCCTATACTTCCTACTGCTAAAACACCGGCTATACATAAGCCTATTATTTTCTTCTTACTCAATTTAAATTACCTCCCAGTTTATAAATTATTTATATTATTCTTATAATTTAAATCTAACTTTTCTTTCTTACTCCTAAAGATTTATTGAATATAAAATCAATTAAGATAATAACTACAAGTAAACCTATAAATATTAACTTGTTTTTTTGTAAGCTACTTAAAAATGCACCTAAATATGGCACTTGAAAAACAACCTTTCCAACAAGTAATTTTTCATCTAAAGATACAGGATCTTGAGTATTATTTGCATCACCTTTTGTTATAAATTCAGTTTTTCCATCACTATTAACTATGTCTATAGCTCTATGAGTTGTAAAATTATTAGTTATGTCACTTTTAAAAGTTATAACATCATTTTTCTTCACCTCTTTTGGTAATGTCTCCTTTACAACTACCAAATTTCCTGGCTTTATAGTAGGACTCATACTTCCAGTTAAAATATCATAAACTCTATATCCTCCTATACTAATTCCAGAATCACTTTTCTTAGCAAAAAAGCCTAGAAGTAAAAATGCTATAAGTATAGTTAAAAAACCATAAAATAAAATATTATAAAAAATTTTTATACCTTTTTTCATAATTATTCCTTTTCTTCCTTTTCAACTTTACAGATATGTAAAATATTGTTTGCAGATTATTTATAACATCTTAAGTAAATCATCTCAATACATATAGCGTGAATTGCATGTTTTATTACGTAAATGTAAATTTTTAAATATAAAAATCTATTGTTGTATTAACTAATAAATTGGTGTAATATTGAAATTATCGTAGTTTTATTGGGAAAATTTAATTCGTTGTTTAGAGGTGAGTATTATGAAAAATTCATTAAGAATTAAAAAAATAATAAGTTTAATTCTATTAATTATAATTTTCTTTTGTGCAATGAAAATATATCAAAAACGTTTAGGATATTACACTGATTCAAGAGATTATGATAACTTAAGAAGTCTTTCTCCTCTATCTGATTCTTCTGTTAATAAAAGTCCAGAGGAACATAAGCAGGATGCAGAAAGTGAAAAGAACTTAAAAAATATTAATCCAGACTATAGATTTTGGATAAAAGTTGAAGGAACTAATATAGATTTTCCAGTGGTTCAAGGAAAAGATAATGATTTCTACTTGCATCATAACTTTAACAAAGAAAAAAGCTTCTCAGGTTCAATTTTTGTTGACTCAGAAAATAATTTAAATGATGATTCTAATATAGTTGTTTATGGTCATAACATGAGAAATGATACTATGTTTGCTCAAATTAAACATTTTAAAAATGAAAATTTCTTCAATGCAAATAAATATGTAACTCTTTATAGAGAAGGAAAAAAATCAACCTTCGAAATTTTTTCAGTTTACCAAGAAAATGCTAAGGACTTAGAATCTGAAATAAAAACAAAATTTTCAAATAAAGAAGATTATGAAAAATATTTAAAAGAACAAGAAGCAAAATCACTATTTAAAAGAGATGGCATAGATTTAAATTCTAATGATAGAATCTTAACTCTAATAACCTGTGGATATGATTTTGTTAATGCTAGAATAGTAGTCGTAGCAAAAGAAATTGATTAAAGGCCTATATATTACAAGATTAAGGTAATATATCAAAATATAATAAAACTTACAAACATATTCCGAGAATTACTAGATCTAGATATTCTCTTCATACTGTTTGTAAGTTTTATAAAAAGTTATTTTGATACACGCCACTTATTAGTTATTTTAAAGTTTTTCTCTTTAATCTCCAAAGTTTTGAAACATAATCTCCATAAAGCTCTGGAATGTTTAAACCTATATACATAAGTTCATCTCCACTAAGCACCATATCTTCTCCTATTATTTCATACTCTGAATCCTTATCTAAGGCTGTAAGTTTTAAATTGCTAAAGCTTTCATTTACTAAAGCCCACTGTCTAACATAACTTACAACAACCTCATTCTTATCTTCTGAAATCATAATCCATGCTACTTCATTACTATTAAATGGGCTCTTTAATCTATATAAGGTTCCAAATTGCACAGTTTCTCTAATTTCTTTATATAAACTTATTTGTTTCTTTAGTTCTTCCTTTTCTTCCTCACTTAACTTAGTTATATCAAGCTCATATCCAAAGTTTCCAGCCATAGCAGATACCCCCCTAGTTTCAAGTGGAGTTATTCTATTAGCTTGATGATTAGGAACTGCTGAAACATGGCATCCCATAGAAATTGGAGGATAAACCATAGAAGTTCCAAACTGTATTTTTAATCTTTCTATGGCATCTGTATCATCACTTGCCCAAGTTTGAGGCATATAATAAAGGATTCCTGGGTCAAATCTTCCACCACCACCTGAGCAGCTTTCAAATAATACATTAGGGAATCTACTTGTTATTTCCTCCATAACCCTATATAATCCTAAAATATATCTATGTGCTGTCTCTCTTTGTCTCTCTGAAGTCAATCCTAAGGAACCCAACTCTGTCATATTTCTATTCATATCCCACTTAACATAAGATATATTTACACTTTCAAGAATTTTACTAACAGATTCTATTATATAATCACATACTTCTTTCCTTGATAGGTCTAATATTAACTGACTTCTTGCTTGTGATCTAGTTCTTCCTGGAATATGAATACACCAATTTGGATGCTTTTCATAAAGCTTACTAATAGGTGAAATCATCTCAGGCTCAAACCATAATCCAAACTCTAGGCCCATATTATTTATATCCTTAGCAAGTTTACTAAGTCCACCCTTTAATTTGCTCTCATTAACAAACCAATCTCCTAAGGAACTTTTATCATCATTTCTATTTCCAAACCATCCATCATCAAGAACAAAAAGTTCCATTCCTAGCTTTGAAGCTTCCTTAGCTATTTCCTTTATCTTAACCTCATTAAAGTCAAAATATGTGGCCTCCCAGTTATTTATAAGCACAGGTCTTACCTTATCTCTATAAATTCCTCTACACAGTCTCTTTCTATAAAGATTATGATAAATTTGAGACATTCCATTTAATCCCTTTGAGGAATAAACTAAAACTACCTCTGGTGCTTGAAACTCTTCCTTTGACTCAAGTAACCATTTAAAATCAAAAGGATTTATTCCTATTTGAGCCCTTGCATTTCTATACATATCAACTTCCACATTGGCTAAAAAGTTTCCACTATAAACTAAGCTAAAGCCATAAACTTCTCCATATTCTTCATTGGCATCCTTACTACATAGGGCCATAAATGGATTTTGAGCATGGCTACTTGCCCCTCTTCTACTTTCAATAGATTGGCTTCCACTTCTTAAAGGATTTCTAAGAATATGTCTCTCTCTTCCCCAAGATCCTGAAAGCTGAATAAAATCAAATTCATCAGTTGTAAAATCTACATTGGCACTTAAAACTCTCTCTATATTTATCTTTTCATCACTATTATTCACTATCTTTAAACTTCTTGTAATAGCATCAAAGTTTTCAAAAACATTATATGTTAAGATAACCTCTAAGTTTTTTAAAGAATCAACTAAAGTTATTTCTAGGGAAGTAGCCTCTTCCTCACTTTCAACATACACAGCTGGTAAACCTGAAAGTCTTTGCTTTCCTTCGTAAATTCTATGTGACTTATATCTTAAATCAGTAGCTGATGTACCATCTTCATATTGAAACTCTAAACTTGGACTTCTTAAATCAGTAGCTCCAAAGGTTGGACACTCCTGAGGTATTAACTCTAACTGAAATCCACTTATATTATCAGTATCAGCTGCAAAGCTTCCAAAACCTCTTCTTCTAAAAAAATACTCTAAGTTATCAGCTTTTAACTTTCTTCCCCAATACAAATGACTTAAATGTCCTGTCTCCATGACCTTCAAAACATAACTTGTATTCTTTGTCCTTAGATGAAAAGTTTTAAAATTCTCATTATAATTTATACTCATAATTCTCATAAAGTTATCTATTAACTCTTTCCCCCTATATTAATACTAATATTTTGTATGAACTCTTCTAAATTGATTTTAACTTCTAAAGAAAATTTAACCTTTTAAGAAAACCTTAACATTAGCTACTAAAGGCTATAAATAAAAGTCTTAATTAAACTAAATTCATTATAAAAAGTCAAATCAAAAATCTAAATAGTCTACATACAAATTATCCTTTAATAGCATTATATATTTAATTTACTTTAAATTAAATATATAAATAAAAAAAGTTCTACTTAAAAAAGTAGAACTTTTTGTGGTTGCGGGAGCAGGACTTGAACCTACGACCTTCGGGTTATGAGCCCGACGAGCTACCAGCTGCTCCATCCCGCGTCATTAAATTATCTCTCTGACTTGTATTAAGTATATTCCTAATTCTCTAATAAGTCAAATGTTATTTTAAGAAAATATTTTTTATTTCTATATTAAATACTCTTAGCCTACTTATAGCCTCATTGAACTACTCGGCATTGAAATGCAAAGATTCTTGGGCAACACACCTAACGGTGTAAGATTAACCAAGCTAACAAGGGCGTTCCGACCTCGTTGGATACCAATAGTTTAAGCTATCAGCTTTTCCAAGTTTAT
>OKWS01000027.1_pt1 | contig 130185 bp, 143 predicted proteins | sample 1607061 | NCBI WGS metagenome assembly OKWS01 (sample SAMN07501040, study PRJEB24779) | human gut metagenome | isolation source: stool | host: human infant | place: USA: Pittsburgh, PA | reverse complement strand
ATAGCCAAGTGGTAAGGCAGAGGTCTGCAAAACCTTTATTCCCCGGTTCAAATCCGGGTGGCGCCTCCATAAAAAACATCTATAAGATTTCTTATAGATGTTTTTTTATGCTCTTTTAAAATAGTGTTCATTTATTAATATATAGATATAAATGTTAATTTAAAAATAGAGTCTTTTTAAATTAAAGATTTTATTAGCTTTTCACCAAAGTTAGAGAATTTAATTTCCTTAAATACTTTTCTTAATGTAATATGGTAGAGTTCTTCATTAGCTATAGAAGAATTCTTTATGAAAAGCTTGATTATTTGAGTGTCTTTATATTTAAACCAAGTTAAAACGGCAATTACATCTTTATTTACAGGATTTTCAGAAATCTTAAGAGTATTATTCTCTTTATATACAATTAAATCCTTATGAGATACTGAAAAAAATTCATTAGAAGGACAAGTATATTGAATTAACCTTACATTATCAATAGCTATTAACAGATCTAACTTTTCTTTATCTCCCAAGTCATTAGTAATTTCTTTTTGTAGTTTCACAACTTTTTTCATAATAAAAATACCCCCTACAGATAAATTTATAAAATAATAGTAAAGGTTTACAAATAGTGGAATAAAGTATCAATAAAGTGCCTTAAAAAGCATATAATATATTAAATTACAACTTACAATATAATATGTTTTATATCATAAGAAAAGTACATTAATATTTTGAGAATTTATTAGTATAAACAATTAATTTAACATTAAAAATGTGTTTTGTAAATATATTGAAAATTAGGATACATAATGTATTAATTATATTTTAAATAGATATAATATATAAATAAACTTAGTAGGGGGAGTAAAGATGTTTTTAGCTATTATAATTGTTTTATCTTTATGTTTAACTTATTTAATTCTAAGGGATAATAAAGAAAATAATAAAAATAAATCAAAGATAAATAGGGGATGGAAGGTAACTCCATATTTAAGTTTAAGAATAAGTTCCTTTGAAAGTAGGATTGATCTAGAGAAGATGAGGTTAAGGGAATTGATAAAAAATACTATAAGGTTAATGGATGATAAAGTTACTTTTATAGATTGTAATAGTGACGGCTTTTATATAAAAAGTAAAAATGAATTAATTTATATAGAATTTTTAGTAGGGGACCAAAATGTAGAAAAAAATAAAGAAAGTGTTTCTTTAAAAAATAATGAGATGGCAAAGTTAGAATTATATAATACAATAAGAAGTACTATTAGGAAATATATATGGTTTTGGGAAGAGAATTTTATTAATCCACTAAAAAGTGAATTTAATATAAGATTTTCAAGTGGAAATATAATTATGAAAATTAGTAAAGAAGATAAAATAATCTTTAATAAAGATGAGGAAAATAATACTTTAAAAAATGAATCTTAAGTTTAAAGAGAAATTAATTAGATTTTTAGGATAGGTGTAAAGGAAACTTTATATTTATCCTTTTTATGTGTAAAATTAAAGTAGAATAGTTAAAAATATAGATATATTTTAATTTGTATTAATTTAAAGCTTAATTAAAAGTTAAAATATGAGAGGAGTATTAATATGAAAATAAAGGATATAAAAAAATTAACTGATTGCAAGTTTTTAAACTTATATAAATTAGATATTGAGAATAAGGTTGGAAATTCTAAAGAATATTTTATAGCAAGTAGAAGAACAGAAAAAGATTTAAGCTGCGTTGTTAATAAACATGATAAGGCAGATGGTGTTATGATAATTCCAATAACAGAAAATGATGAGTTTGTTTTGCTAAAGCAATTTAGACCTGCTATAAATGATTATATATATGAATTCCCAGCTGGACTTATAGACAATGGAGAAGATGCAATAAAGGCTGCTACAAGAGAGCTTTTTGAAGAAACTGGACTTTTAGCTAGTGAAAGTGAATATTTAATAAAGCCTAGCTATACGTCAGTAGGTATGTCTGATGAATCTGTAGCTGTGGTTAAAATGAAGGTTTATGGAAATATTTCAACAGAAAATTTAGAAGAAAATGAAGAAATAGAAGTTATTAAAGTGCCTATAAAAGAGGCTAAAAACTTTGTTAAAGAAAATAATGTATCAATAAAAACTGCATTGGTTTTAAGCTTTATGTAGATTATAAATAAATTAAAGGAGCTTTATGAAATTTCAAGATAAAATTTATAAATGTGTTAAGAGTTTTTCTTCATATTATTTATAAACTTTATTAGTGAGTTATTTTCATAATGCTCCTTTTAAAATATATTATTATACTAAAATTTCTTTTGGTTCTTTAACTAAGTTATGAACTACACCTTCTGGAATTTCTCCTTTGTGAAGTTTTAAGGCATTTAATGCAGCGCCTTTAATTGGTGGAAGTATAGGTGCTGTTAGATTAAAAGCAGTATAATTATCCTGAAGATAATTTCTTAGTGGGGCTAAGATAAATTCTTTTGAGTTAAATACACTACCAGAGTAAGAAATATTTAATACTCCTGTAAACTCAAGTTGATTAGTTAATCCATTTACCATTAGAAGACATTCTTTAGCAGCTTGTCTATATATATCTAAAGCATATTTATCTCCTTTAAGAGCAGCTTTGTAAACTAACATTGCAAGATTAGCAACTTTAGTTCTATCTTGTTTATATTCATCCTTTATAAGGAAGATTAAATCAAAATCATTTTCTAGTTTTAATTCATTTTTAAATATATCATAAAGGGCAGTTCTTTCTAATCTATGATCAGATTGTTTTCCAAAGATTTCAACACCTTTTTTAGCAATCCAATATCCAGAACCTTCATCACCACATATATATCCCCAGCCACTAGTTCTTGCTGTTTTTAAATCATTAGTTATACCAGAGGCAATTGCTCCTGTTCCTAGAATTATACATATTCCAGGTTTACCAGCTAAGGAGCCAGCTAAGGCAACTTCTACATCGTTTCCACAAGAAAATTTATTTTCTCCTAAGATTTCAGCTATTATAGAGTTCATTTTTAATTTTTCACTTTCATTTTCACCATAAGCAGGTAAACCTAAAAATGAGTAACTAAGATCATCTCTGCATATATTAATTTCATTACAAATCTTATCAATACCTTCTTGAATACCTTTTCTAAAACCATCAAATCCTACTTGATGTATATGACATGTACCACTAGTATAAGTTGATAAAACCTCTCCTAAATGGTTTATAAGCATAAATGATGTTTTTGTTCCACCTGCATCAATACCTAAATAAAACATACTTTTCCCCCTCTTAATACATAGTTGTAATTACCACTTGGTTTTATTTTACTATATTATTAAATGTATAATCAATGGGAATGGAAAAGTATGAATTAAATTAAATAATAATTCAGTAAATATTAAATTTATCCACTTATTATCTGAAAAATATATATTTAAGTTGTAACAATAAAGGTGATAAATATAAAAAATAATATTTATATGCTATTTTATCAACATTTATTACTATATTGAGTAAAATATAGTGATTGTTAAATAGTTAATATACTACCTCTATCTATTAATTTTCCATTAGAAAGATAAATTGGTTCAACATCATATTTTAATAAAAAGTTTTTAATATCATTTCCATAGGGATGATTTTCTAAGTTGCCAAAGAAAGCCATTTGATTTTTTGAAATTAATCCGCAGGTTCCACCTATAAATCCATAATCTAAACCAGGAAGAGAAATATCACCACTAGGAATTAATAATATATCAAAGCCATGAGGTTTTAGGGCTTTATAAATTCCTTTATCAGAAGTTATTAAGGCTTTTTCAGAAACTACAGCAATAGAACACTTAGAATATCCTTGCTTTATGTTTATTAAGTTTTTTCCTTTTACTGATTTAATTAGCTTAGGATCAGTAAAGTTTAGATTGTGTATAAAATCATTTTTCAAGTTTACAGCATTTAAAATTACATTTCCAGGATATTTATCTTCTAAGTTATAAGAGCTTTTTATAATATTTAAATTCTTTGGAACAGAGTTAAATAATTCTTCAGAGGAATCTTTAGCTAATAAAAGAGTATTTCCATTAAGTATATTTATTTGTATATCTGGATGACCGTCTATAGCATCATATAGTTTAGGATGTTTTGGTACCTTAATTATATTAAGATTTAAATCATTTAGTTTTTTTTCTTCTAATTGTGAAATTCTATAATCAACAAAACAAGTTCTCATAATAATCTCCTCATTCAAAATTTTATAATTTCATTTTACTAAAAAATTAAAGAAATTGTCGATTAATGAATTTATATTTTTGAATATTACATGTGAATTAATACATACTAAAAGTAAAGAAAGGAGTGAGAAAAATGCTTCTAATGACATTATGTTGTGAGGAGGAAAAAAAATTAATAGAGGACATACAGAGTATAAAAAGTGTTTTAAAGAGCAAAGGAATTATAATTGGTGTGTCAGAAAGTATCTCATGTGGAACTCACTTCGTTAAAATATACTATGGAAATAGTGACTTTGATGAAAAGATAAGAGAGACCATAATGTTATATATAAGTAATGTTATCTATAATGTTATAATAGAACACTATAGAGAAAAAGAAATGCTTCATTATATGAATGAAAATTATTTCTTTTTAAAACATGATGAAATATTAGAAATTGATTTAGCTATAAATAAAATATTAAAAGGAGAGCAAAAGATTTGTTCTGATAAAGATTTTTATTGTTTAAATAAGGTAAATGACATTATAGAGAATATAAAAGAATTTATATTAGAAAATGATTATATAAACATAGAAGGTTTTATAACTTTTAGAATGAAACCTTTGTTAAAGGATATAGAATGTATTATAGATAAAGTAGTAGAAGATTATATGATTGAAAAAGAATATAATGAATTCATAAAACTATTAAAGTATTTTGTAGATATACAAGATTGTAAATTAGAAGAAGTAAATATAATAGTTCAAAGAAATGGATCCTATGAAGTTAAAGATTCTAAAGGACTTGATATCTTTAAGGATTTTTTAAATGAAATTACAGATATTGCTGAAGAGGGAATAATAAATATAGAAGATATTATTATTAGTGGTTTAATAACTAATGCACCAAAAAAAATAAAAATATATAATGAAGAATATTGCATTAATAAAGAATTTATTCAGACTATAAAAAGTGTCTTTGGTGAAAGAGTAGAAACTCATAGAAGTTACAATGATATTTTAAAAAAATAAGTTTTTAAACTTAAAAATATTTATTGTAATAAATCTTAAAATTATAAGTTTTAAAGATAAAAACTATTATTTTATTTAAAAGAAATTGATGAATTGTGTTGACAATAAAAAAGAATAATGATAAGATAACTGATGTCAAGAAGAAACAGCCGTTTCTCACCTTACAGCTATTAATGCTAGTTTGGTCATGAATTTTATTACATTTGATTTTGGTAATAGAGGACGGCTTAAAACCGTCCTTTTTTATTTATATATTTGTGTTGGCTAAATTCTATCGGAGGTGAACAAGATTAGTAAAAATTTTGCAATCAATCAAGAAATAAGAGAAAAAGAGGTTAGATTAATTTCTAGCACAGGAGAGCAACTTGGTGTTGTATCAGGAAGAGATGCACAAAAAATGGCAGATGAGGCTGAGTTAGACTTAGTTATGATTTCGCCAAATGCTAAACCACCAGTTTGCAAAATAATGGATTACGGTAAATTTATTTACGAGCAATCTAAAAAAGAAAAAGAAGCAAAAAAGAAGCAAAAGGTTATCAGTGTTAAGGAGATAAGAGTTAGCCCAACTATAGAAAAGCATGACTTAGAAATAAAAGCTAAGAATGCTAAAAAATTCTTAGAAGCTGGAGATAAAGTCAAGATAACTGTAAGATTTAGAGGAAGAGAAGCTGAGCATTCACATGTTGGTGTTAAGATATTAGATAGTTTCTTAGCTCAATTAGAGGAAGTATGTTCAGTAGAAAAACCTGCTAAATTAGAAGGTAGAAACATGATAATGATTTTAGCTCCTAAAAAAGCGTAACTTGAGAGGAGGATACTTACAATGCCAAAAATGAAAACTCATAGAGGTGCAGCAAAAAGATTCAAAAAAACAGGAACTGGAAAGTTAAAGAGAGCTCACGCTTTCACTAGCCATATCTTAACAAAGAAAAGTGCTAAGAGAAAAAGAAATTTAAGAAAAACTGGTTATGTTTCAACTGCACAAGAAAAAGCAATGAAGAAATTATTACCATATCTATAAGATAAAACACGGAGTAGGAGGTCTAGAAAATGGCAAGAGTTAAGAGAGCGGTAAATGCTCGTAAAAATCATAAAAAAGTTTTAAAACTTGCAAAAGGATACTATGGTGGAAAAAGCAAGTTATTCAAAACTGCTAACGAATCAGTAATAAGAGCATTAAGAAATGCTTACGTTGGAAGAAGATTAAAGAAGAGAGACTACAGAAGATTATGGATAGCTAGAATAAACGCAGCTACAAGAATGAACGGTCTTTCATATTCAAGATTCATGAACGGAATGAAATTAGCTGGTGTTGATATAAACAGAAAAATGCTTTCAGAGATAGCTATAAATGATCCAAAAGCATTTGCTGATTTAGTTGAATTAGCTAAAAAGCACTTAAACGCTTAATATCAGATGCGAGTTTATCTCGCATTTTTTTTATATTTTATTTATATTTTATAAGTTTAATTTTATTCAGACTTTTATCTGAATAAAATTAAACTTATTTGCAATTACAATTAAATAAAATTACTTTTAAATTCTAAAAATAAGACAACTTTACATATATAAATTAAAAATAAGATATAATAAAATTAAAGGAAAAATATAATATTAGTTTAAGTTGGGGGTTTAATTATGTACATTAAACTGACAAAAAAGATAAAATTTAGCGCCGTTCAGATTTTAGCTTTAGGTTTTTCTATGGTTATTTTATTAGGTGCTATAATATTAAGTCTTCCAATATCATCTAAAAGTGGTGAGTTTACTCCTTTTTTAGATAGTTTATTTACTTCAACTTCAGCCGTATGTGTTACGGGACTTATAACATTAAATACAGCGGCACATTGGAACTATTTTGGGAAAACTGTCATAATAATCTTAATACAAATAGGTGGATTGGGATTCATGTCCTTTACAACTTTATTTGCCTTAATGGTTAAGAAAAAAATAACCTTAAGGGAAAGACTCCTTATACAAGAAGCTATGAATACCTTTGGAATACAAGGGTTAGTTAGAATGATTAGATATATCTTAGCATTTACATTTTCAGTAGAAATGTTAGGTGCACTATTATTATCTACTCAATTTATACCCAAGTTTGGATTCTTAAAAGGAATATACTATAGTATTTGGCATTCTATATCAGCTTTTTGTAATGCAGGGTTTGATTTATTTGGAGATAATCTAGTTGGATATGCTAACAATAAAACCGTAATATTAACAATTGCAGCCTTAATAGTAATTGGTGGTTTAGGATTTACTGTTTGGTCAGAATTATATAATTATAAGGGTTATAAGAAATTATCTTTACATTCTAAAGTTGTAATAATGATAACAGCTATCCTTTTAATTGGGGGAGCTATCCTTATGTTCATATTTGAATATAATAATCCTAATACTCTTAAATATATGAGTTTTGGAGATAAATTAACTAATGCATTCTTTGCTTCAGCAACCACAAGGACTGCTGGATTTAACTCTGTTTCTACTGCGGATATGACTTTAGCTGGAAAATTCTTAACTATATTATTAATGTTTGTAGGTGGATCACCAGGGTCAACAGCAGGGGGAATTAAAACTGCTACCTTTGGTATAGTAGTACTTACTCTAATCTCTATAATAAGAGGAAGAGAAGATACTGAAGTATTTAAAAAGAGAATTTCAAAAGAATTAGTGTATAAGGCTTTTGCTGTTTTATTTATAGGTTTTGGTATAGTGGTACTTGGAACATTAATTTTAGCAGTAACAGAACCTGGATTTTCATTAGAATATATTCTATATGAAGTTACATCAGCTTTTGCTACAGTTGGATTAACTCTTGGATTAACTCCATATCTTTCAGTAATAGGAAAAATAATAATAATAATAACTATGTATTTAGGAAGAGTGGGCCCTATGACTGTTGTTCTAGCTTTAGCTAATAGAAAGAAACCAAGTGCATACAAATACCCAGAAGATAAAATATTAATAGGATAAATAAGTTAGGAGTGTAAGGCTTATGTCAAGTAAACAATTCGTTATTATAGGATTAGGAAGATTTGGATCATCAGTAGCTAAAACTTTATATGCTTTAGGGCATGATGTTTTAGCAATTGATTCTAATGAGGATTTAGTTCAAGAAATATCAGATAGTGTAACTCATGCAGTTCAAATGGATGCAACAGATGAAAATGCTTTAAGAACTTTAGGATTAAGAAATTTTGATGTGGCTGTAGTTACAATAGGAGCTAACATACAAGCAAGTGTTATGGCAACATTACTTGTAAAAGATATGGGAATAAAATATATAATAGCTAAGGGAAATAGTGATTTACATGCTAAAGTTTTATATAAAATAGGAGCAGATAGAGTAATCTTACCTGAGAAGGATATGGGAGTTAGAGTAGCTCATAACTTAGTTTCTTCAAGCATCTTAGATTATATAGAATTATCACCAGATTATTCTATAATTGAAATAGAAAGTCCAAAAGAGTGGTATGGAAAGTCTATGAAAGAATTAAGCTTAAGAAGTAAATACGGAATAAATGTAATGGCTATTAAGAGAAACAATGAAGTTAATATATCTCCAGATGCAGATGATGTTATTAATAAAGATGACATAGTAGTTGCTATAGGTTCTGCAGAGGATTTAACAAAATTAGAAGGAAAGATATTTAGACATTAATATCTTCTAGAAAGGATTATTTGCTTTGTTAGAAATCGAAAGTAAAAATAATAACTTATTTAAAGAGATAAAAAAGTTAAAAGAAAAAAAGCATAGAATAAAGAGTAACAAATATCTTATTGAAGGTTTAAGATTTGTAGAGGAAGCTATAAAAAGTAAGGTATCAATAGATTCAATAATTTTTACAGAAAGTTTTAAGGAGAAAAATCCTGAATTATTCTTAAAAATTAATGAAAATATAAAGCTTATACAAATGAATGAAGCTCTTTTAAAACAACTTTGTTCAACGGAAAATCCACAAGGAATTGTTGGGGTTATAAATATGCAAAACAAGGAATTAAAAAGTGGAGAGCTAGTTGTTTTAGTAGATAAGGTTCAAGATCCAGGAAATATGGGAACAATAATTAGAACAGCTCATGCAGCAGGTGCAGCAGGAATAGTAATGACTAAAGGTACTGTTGACATATATAATGATAAGACTTTAAGATCAACAATGGGTTCAATATTTTATATTCCAATTGTTGAGGATGATTCTTTAGATTTTGTAAAATCATTAAAGAAGGAAGGGTATAAACTTGTAGTAAGTTCTCTTCAGGGAAAAAATAATTTCTTTGAAGAAAATCTTCAAGGAAAAGTTATGATAGCTGTTGGTAATGAAGGAAATGGTGTCAGTGATGAAGTATATGATATTGCGGACATAAAAGTTAAAATTCCTATGCCTGGTGAAGCTGAATCTTTAAATGTAGCTGTAGCTACTTCTATAATGATATATGAAAAGATAAGACAATCATTTAAATAAATCAAGAGGTTTTATAAAAAAGACTTTTAATAAAACTTACAAATATATTCTTAGAATTACTAGAGATTCTTTTAATACTATTTGTAAGTTTTATTATTAACTTTTCATACAATCTCTTGATTTTTTTATAAGTAAAATTCTATTAAATAGGAAAAAATAATAAATGCCTTGATTATAAATACTATTATATGTATAATATACTTTGAATTGAATAGATAAAAACATTGATAGAGAGAGTAGATATAGTAATTTCTTATCAGGGAAAAAATGCCATGGACTGAAAGCATTTTTAGAAACCTATATTGAAGTTCACTCTGGAGTTCTAACTGTGAAATATAAAGTAGTAGTTAGCGGCATAGTCGTTATTTGAAATTAAGTGAGTACTAATTTTTTAGTACTAATTAGGGTGGTACCACGGATATGAATACCCCGTCCCTTGTTTTTGAGGGATGGGGTTTATTTTATTTTAATTGAAATGTGTCAATAATGAAAATATACCATTAAAATTAAATCTAAGATTAAATAATGACTAAAAAATAGATATTAGGGTTCTAAGAGCTTTAAGATAAAATCTAATATATTAATTATATATCAGGAAAGGAGAATGAAAATGCAAGATAAGTTAAATCAAATTAAAGAATTAGCTTTAGTAGAAATTAAAGAAGCTAAAGATAGTACTACTATTGATACAATAAGAGTTAAATATCTTGGTAAAAAGGGAGAACTTACAACTATATTAAGAGGAATGGGATCTCTATCTAAAGAGGAGAGACCAATAGTTGGTAAGTTAGCTAATGAGGTAAGAGAGGTTTTAGAAGCTGAGTTAGAGGCTGTAACAAAGTCTGTTAAAGAAGCTGAAAAACAAGAAAAGCTTAAAAATGAAGTAATAGATATTTCAATGCCTGGTAAAAAACAAACAATAGGAAAGAAACATCCATTAGAGCAAACTTTAGATGAAATGAAAAAAATATTTGTTTCAATGGGATTTGCTATAGAAGATGGTCCAGAGGTTGAGAAAGATTACTATAACTTTGAAGCCTTAAACATTCCTAAGAATCATCCAGCTAGAAGTGAGCAAGATACATTCTACATAAATGATAATGTAGTTTTAAGAACTCAAACTTCTCCAGTTCAAGCTAGAGTAATGGAAAAACAACAACCACCAATAAAAATGATATCACCTGGTAAGGTATTTAGATCAGATGCTGTTGATGCTACGCATTCACCAATATTCTACCAAATGGAAGGTCTTGTTATAGATAAAGATATAACTTTTGCAGATCTTAAAGGAACTTTAGAATTATTTGCTAAGAAAATGTTTGGTGATAAAGTAAAAACTAAGTTTAGACCACATCATTTCCCATTCACTGAGCCATCAGCTGAAATGGATGCTACATGCTTTGTATGTAACGGAAAAGGATGTAAAGTATGTAAGGGAGAAGGTTGGATAGAAATACTAGGTTGTGGTATGGTTCACCCTCAAGTTTTAAGAAACTGTGGAATAGACCCAGAAGTTTATAGTGGATTTGCTTTCGGCTTTGGTGTAGACAGAATGGTTATGCTTAAGTATGGAATAGATGACATAAGATTATTATACGAAAGTGATATGAGATTCTTAAATCAATTCTAGTTTTAAAATAGGAGGTAAAAAAGATGAAAGTACCATTTAATTGGCTTAAAGATTACGTTGATATAGATATGACAGCAGAAGAGTTAGGCGATGCTTTAACTTTATCAGGATCAAAAGTAGAAGAGGTCGTAACTGCTGGTGCAGAAATAGAAAATATAGTTACTTGTCAAATAGATAAAATAGAACAACATCCTGATGCTGAAAAGCTTAAAATTTGTCAAGTAAACATAGGATCAGAAATGATTCAAATAGTAACAGCTGCAGATAATATGAAAGAACATGATAAAGTTCCAGTAGCTTTACATGGTGCAATATTAGCAGATGGAAGCAAAATCAAAAAAGGTAAATTAAGAGGAGAAGTTTCAAACGGAATGTTCTGTTCAGAAGAAGAATTAGGAATTGCTGACGGAAAAGAAGTTATTGGACTTATGATTTTACCAGAGGATGCTCCAATTGGTGTTTGTATAAAAGAATATTTAGGTCTTAATAAGCAAGTTTTAGATTTTGAAATAACTTCAAATAGACCTGATTGTTTAAGTGTTTTAGGGATGGCTAGAGAGACAGCGGCTACAACAAGAAAAACTTACAGAATGCCAAATACTAAGTTTGAAGTTAAATGTGATAAAAACATAAATGATGAAATAAAAGTTTCAGTTAATGATAAGCTTTGTAATAGATATATGGCTAGGGGAGTTAAAAATGTAAAGGTAGCTCCATCACCAACTTGGATGCAAGAAAGATTATTAGATGCTGGTGTTAGACCTATAAATAACATAGTTGATATTACTAACTTTGTTATGTTAGAGCTTGGTCAACCAATGCATGCCTTTGATAGAAGAGAATTAAAATCTTCTAACATAGTAGTTGAAAGAGCTAAAGATGGAGATAAATTCGTAACTTTAGATGAAATAGAAAGAGAATTAAATTCAGATGTTCTTTGCATAAAAGATGGAGAAGAAATAGTTGCTTTAGCTGGTATAATGGGTGGATTAAACTCCGGTGTTAAAGATGACACAACAGAGATTGTATTTGAATCAGCTAACTTTGATGGAACTAACATAAGAGTTAATTCTAAAAATTTAGGCTTAAGAACTGAAAGTTCATCAAGATTTGAAAAAGACATAGATCCAAACTTAGCAGCTTTAGCTTTAGACAGAGCATGTGCTTTAGTTGAAGAACTAGGCTGTGGAGAAATTATGGAAGGAACTATAGATGTCTACAATAATGTTAAAGAAGAAAAGACTCTAGAAGTAAGTGTTAGCTGGATAAACAAATTCTTAGGAACTTCATTAGAAGCTGAAGAAATGAAGAGATGTTTAGATAGCTTAGATTTAAAAACTACTATAAATGGAGATACATTAGAAATATTAGTACCTACATTTAGAATAGATGTTGATATAAGAGAAGATGTAGCAGAAGAAGTTGCAAGAATTTATGGATATAATAATATTCCAGCTACTTTAATATCAACTAGTACAGAAAAAGAAGCTAAGGACAAGAAACAATTATTAGATGAAAAAGTTATAGATACAATGTTAGCATCAGGCTTAAATCAATCTATAAGTTACTCATTTGTAAGTCCAAAAGTATTTGATAAAATATGTGTACCAGAAGATAGTAGCCTTAGAAATGTTGTTAAAATAAAGAATCCACTAGGAGAAGATTATAGTGTTATGAGAACTTCAACACTTCCTTCAATGATGGAATCTTTAGCTAGAAACTATTCAAGAAGCAATGAAATAGTTAGATTATTTGAAATAGGTAAAACTTATATTCCAAATTCAGATGAAAATGAATTACCAACTGAAAGAAATATATTAACAATTGGTATTTATGGACAATGTGATTACTTTGATTTAAAAGGAATAGTTGAAAATTTATTAGATTCATTAGGTCTTAAGAGCGCATCATTCAAGAGAATGAGTGAAAATCCAAGTTATCACCCAGGAAAAACTGCTGAGTTAATATTAGGTAGAACTTCACTAGGTGTTTTAGGAGAAATCCATCCAGATGTTAATGAAAACTACGGAGTAGATGTTCCTTGCTATGTTGCTGAATTAGATTTAGATGCTATGTATAACTTCTCAAAAACAGAGAAAGCTTACAAACCATTACCTAAGTATCCAGCAATAACAAGAGATATAGCTTTACTTGTTGATGATGCAGTTCTAGTTCAAGAAATAGAAGATGCAATAAGAAAAGCTGGTGGTCAAGTAGTTGAAAAAGTTGAATTATTTGACGTTTATAAAGGTGCTCAAATACCAGAAGGTAAGAAGAGTATTGCATATGCTATAGCTTACAGAGATCCAAGCAAAACTTTAAAAGATAAAGATATAAATAAAGTTCATGATAAGATACTAAGAGCTTTAGAATATAAGCTAGGAGCTCAATTAAGAGAGCAATAATAGTTTTAAATATGTTATGTATATGTTAAAATGTACATAACATATTTTTTATTATGGAAGTAAGAGGTGTTTAAGGAAGTATGGCGACTGTTACGGTAACAATAAATGGAGTTGAATATAATTTAAAAGGCCATGAAGACGGAGAATATTTAAAAAAAGTAGCTGAATACGTAGAAGAAAAAACACAAGAGATGGCAACAAAAAATAATAAATTAAGTGCACTTGGAGTTTTATCTTTATCTGCATTAAACATAGCTGATGAATTATTTAAAGGAAACGATGAATATAATCAACTTATAGATTATTATGAAAAAGTAAAATCTGAATTAGAAAAGTCCAAAAAAGAAATAGAAGATCTTAAAGAACTAGAAGGAGAAAGTGTTTCTTTAAAGGAAAAATTAGATAAGATTACTTCAGAGAAAGAAGCCTTAGAAAAGAATTTAAATGAATTAAAAGATAAAAAAGAAGAGATTGAGAAAAGCAGAGAAGAACTTAATAATAAATTTAATAAGCTAAATAATGAAAATTCTAATTTAAAAGAAGAGCTTAAGAATACAAATAATAGAATGAATAATTCTAATGAGGAAATAGCTAATTTAAAGAAAGAAATTGAAAAATTAAAAAGTGAAAATAATAGTTTAAAATCAGCTAAGGATAAAAACTTACATGAAGTTGAAAAATTAAGTAAAGAACTTAAAGAGGTTAAATCAAATAATGCTGAGTTAAACAAAACTATAGAAATCTCAAGAAATAAAGAGAAAAACTTAAGTAATGAGATTAATAATTTAAAAAGCAAAAATAATCATGTGGAAAAAGAGCTTAGAGATCTTAAGGAAAAAAATAATAGCTTAAGCAGTATAGTTACTGAAGCTAAGAAAAACTTAGAACTATTAAATAAAGAGATTAATAGCTTAAAGGAAAGAAATAAGACTCAAAGAGAAGAAAATGAAAAGTTAACTTTAGAAGGTGAAAATCTAAAGATTAATTGCAAAGAAATAGAAGAAAAACTTGAAGGTTTAAATAAAGAAAATGGACAACTTAAAGAAACTTCAGAGCTTTTAAATAAAGAAAAAATTTGGATTAAAGATCAAAATAGTGGTTTAAAGAAGCAAATTTTAGAGTTAGAAGAAAATCTTCAATTAGCTTTAGAAGAAAAAGATGCTTTAGGTAAGAAGATTTCAGAGGATATGGAAGTTGAAATGAAAGCCTTAAAGGAAGAAGCTGAAGAAGTTAAGGCTGAAATGGAGATTTTAGAAGAGGAAGCTAAAAAGTTAAAAAGAGAAAAAGAACTTTTAATGGAGAATAATAAAGAGTTAAGACGTAACTGGCAAACAGCTAAGTATAAACTTTTAGATTTAGAGCAAAAATACTTAGATTCTCAAGTTAAGCTTGCTACTTCAAAAAAATCAAATAATGTTCTTTTAAAGAAAAAATAAAGAGTGTATTTAGAGACTGTAAGAGATTTATGTGAAAATAAATTTTCTTACAGTCTTTTTATGGTTTAATAAAAAATAAAATTATTTTTATAGGGGATATGAACATGGAATTAATTTTCTGTCCTTAAAGTAACAAGGAGTTAATTTTGTTTCTTCTAAGAATTTATAAAGTCTTTCAAAATTTCTACCTACATGCTCTATTTTATGAGAATCTGAGCCAAGGGTTATATACTTACCTCCAAGTTCTCTATAGTATGAATAGATTTCTACCATGTTTTTAAAGGAAGTTTCATCATCTAAACGAGTAGTATTAAGTTCAAGAACTTTATTTTTATCTATTAGTGTTTTGAAAATAGCTTGGAATTTAGGTTTAAAATCCTTAAGAGTCATTTCCTTATCATCATAAGTGCTGTATCTACAAGGATAATCTATATGTCCTAAAGTATCAAAAATATCATAAAATTCTATACATTTAAGCATATTATCAAGATATTCACCATAAACAACTTCTTTAGGTCTAGTATCTTGTTTTAGAAATCTAGAAAGAGTAACACCATTTATAGAATGAATAGAACCTATTATCATATCAAATTTATCTTTGTATTTTTCATAAAAGGCAAAGTTTTCATCTACATTGTTCATCGCAAGTCCAAGTTCTACACCTTGTTGCATATTTTCTCTTCTATATTTACTGTATTCCTTTAAATAACCTTCAATATCAAGTTCAGCAAATTGAGGATGAGTTTTTAAATTATAATCTAAATGCTCTGTAGTTATTATTCCTAAATTATTTTTTTTAGCCTTCTCTAATATATCCTTAATTTTTAATTCAGAGTCAGCTGAAAATTCTGTATGTATGTGACAATCATAAAGCATTTTGTAACCTCCGCATAAATATTAGTATAATTTAATTTTATCATAACTTAGAAAAATATTAAGGGAAGCAAATTGCTTTAAGGTTTATTTAGTTATTATATTTAAGACTATTATAGAAATATTCTTGAATTTAACTTAGAAGCAAAAATAAATACTATAGTAGAATGAAGATTCTTCATTAATTTTACCTATGAATAAAACAACAAATATCTATTATAAATTTTTAGGGGAAATTTTATTAAATAAGTTATTAATATATAAATTTTTGTTTTATAAGTGCTTAAATGAAAAGAGAAATAATGAAATGTAGAATTGTACTGTGTAATTGTGTATAATACAAAGTATTGAGTAAATTAACTAAGGAAAGACCTAGTTGAATTTTAGGAGAGATGAATTTTATGGAAAGAATAGAATTACTAGCACCGGCAGGAAGTATGGAAAGTTTAATTGCTGCCATAAATAGAGGTGCTGATGCTATATATTTAGGAGGAAGCAAGTTTTCAGCAAGAGCTTATGCTTCTAACTTTGATAATGAAACAATGGAAAAGGCTGTGGACTATGCTCATACTTATGGAGTTAAGGTTTATGTTACAGTAAATACTTTAATTAAGGAAAATGAGTTTCAAGAAGCAGTAGATTACATAGGCGTTTTATATAAAATAGGGGTTGATGCTTTAATAATCCAAGATGTAGGATTAGCTAAAAGAATAAGAGAGGTATATCCAGATTTTGAATTACACGCTTCAACTCAAATGAGCATACATAATGGAGAAGGAGCCCTTTTCTTTAGAGAAAATGGATTTTTTAGAATTGTTTTATCAAGAGAACTTACTTTAGATGAAATTAAATATATTTCAAAGGACTTAGGAATAGAAACTGAGATATTTGTTCATGGAGCCTTATGTGTTTGCTATTCAGGACAATGTTTAATGAGTAGCTTAATAGGAGGAAGAAGTGGTAATAGAGGAAGATGTGCTCAAAGTTGTAGACTTCCATATACACTAATTAGAGAAAAAGATAAGAAAGAGACTAAAGGATTCCTTTTAAGTCCTAAGGATATTTGTACTATTGAAAATGTAGAGGACTTGATAAAAACAGGAACTAGCTCTTTAAAGGTTGAAGGAAGAATGAAGAGACCTGAGTATGTTGCTGGAGTTATAGAATCTTATAGAGAAGCTATAGATAATTCTTATAGAAATATTAAAAAGTCTCAAGAGGGAAATAAGCTTAAACTTAAAAAGTTATTTAATAGAGAAGGTTTTTCTACAGCATACATGTATAAAAATGTTGGGAAAGATATGATGGCTTTTAAAACTCCAAGAAATACAGGAGTTTTACTTGGAGAAGTTCTAAAAAATGGAGAAGTCCTTTTATTAGATGATCTTTCATTAAAAGATGGAATAAGAACTAATGATGATGGATTTACTGTAAGTAAAATACTTATGGGAAATAGAGAGGTTACTGAAGCTAAAAAGGGAGATAAGGTAAAAATATTCCCTAAAAAATATAAAGCTAATGATAAGCTTTATAAAACTTCAGATACTAAGCTTTTAAATGAATTAAAGACCTCTTATGAAAATCCATATGAGAGAAAGATAAACTTAAAGGCTTATATGAAATTTAAGGTTAATGAACCTATGGAACTTACTGTGGAGTACAATGGAAATTACTTTACAAAGACTGGTGATATGGTTCAAGTTGCAGTAAATAGACCTATGGATAAGGAAAAAGTTGAAAAGAATTTAAAGAAATCTGGAGATATTCCTTATGAAATAAGTGAAATAGAATACGTAACTTTTGAAGATGGTTTTGCAGCAGTTTCTTCTATAAATAATTTAAGAAGAGAAGTTTTAGAAGAGATAAGAAATTCTGAGATTAAAAAATACAAAAGAGTTATAGAAAAACAAAATAATATAGAACTTAATGAAAAGAATGGTGAAATGCCAGAGGTTTTAGTTATTGTAAATACTAAGGAACAATTAAGAGCTTCAATAGATTGTGGAATCAAAAATATTGCTTTAGATATCTTTGGAAAAAATCAAGGGCAACTTAATAAGAATGCTATAAAAGAATTCAAAGTTGAAGGAATTAATCTTTATATAAAAGCACCTACAATAATAAAAGAAGAGTTTGAAACAATAAGTAATATAATAGAAGAGAATCTTAACTTAATAAAAGGTTTAGTTACAGCTAATACTGGAATAATAAATAGATTTAAGGATAAAACAAATATTATAGGTGATTATAAACTTAATATATTTAATTCTTATGGTATGAAGTTTTATAATGAACATATGATGGGAAGCTGTTTAAGTTTAGAATTAAATAAAAAAGAGTTAAATAAAATGCTTAAGAAGTATTCTAAGGGAGCTCAAATCTTTGTTTATGGAAGACCAGAGGTTATGGTTAGTGAATACTGTCCAATAGGAAGTACCTTTGGTGGAAAATGTACTTCAAAAAATTGTGATAATCAATGTGTAAGTAGTACATTTACTTTAAGAGATAGAATGAATCAAGATTTTGTTATAAGAACTGATATATTCTGTAGATCACACATATACAATACAGTACCTGTTAACTTAATTCAGGAAATTGATGAAATAAAATCTTTAGGAGTAAATTCTTTTAGATTAGACTTTGTAGATGAAAATTATGAAGAGGTTAGACAGGTTATTGAAGCTCTAAATAAGGAAGAAGCTTTAAGATTAAAGGATTATACTAAAGGTCACTTTAAAAGAGGCGTTGAGTAAAGGGGATTAAAGTATGAACGATAGAGTTTTAAGAGTTTTAGAATTTAATAAAATTAAGGAATTGGTTAAGGGATATGCCATTACAAAATCAGCTAAAGAGATGGTTTTAGACCTTAAACCATATGATTCTGTTTATGATGTAAAAGAACATTTAGAAGAAACAAAAGAAGCTTTAGATATTTTAATGAGAAAAGGAAATCCTCCTTTTGAAGGGCTTTATGATGTTAAAGAAGCTATAACAAGAGCTGAAAAAGGTGGAGTTTTAAGTATAGAAGGCTTACTTAGAATAGGAAACATGTTATCTGTAACAAGAAAACTTTCTGACTTTTTAGCTAGAAAAGAAGAGGAAGAAGAGCATAGAATACTAGAAGGAATGAGAGAAGGGCTTATAGTACTTAGAGGTGTAGAAAGTGCTATATCAAAGGCCATAGTAAGTGAAGATGAAATTGCAGATTCTGCGAGTGATAAACTTTATAGCATAAGAAGAAGCTTAAAAGAAAAGAATTCATCTATAAGAGATAAAGTTAATTCCATAGTAAGAAGTAATGCTCAATATCTTCAAGATTCCTTATACACAGTTAGAGGAGATAGATATGTTATTCCTGTAAAAGCTGAATATAAATCTCAAGTTCCAGGGCTTGTTCATGATCAAAGTTCAACAGGGGCTACACTTTTTATAGAACCAACGGCTTTAGTAAACTTAAATAACGAAATAAAAGAGCTTATGCTAAAGGAAAGAGCTGAGATTGAGAGAATATTAGCAGAATTATCAGCCTTAGTATATAAAAATATTGATGTTATAAAAGTTAATTTTAATATAATAGTTGAATTAGACTTTATATTTGCAAAGGCTAAATATGGTAGTGATTTAGGTGGAACAATGCCTATAGTAAATGAAGAAGGAGTAATAGATTTAATGGATGCGAGACATCCACTAATTCCTAAAGATAAAGTTGTTTCTTCTGATATTTATTTAGGAAGAGAATTTTCAACATTACTTATAACAGGGCCAAATACTGGTGGTAAAACTGTAACCTTAAAGACTACAGGGCTTATTGAACTTATGGGATTAAGTGGACTTTTAATACCAGCAAGTGAAAATTCAAGCATAAGCTTCTTTGAAGAGATATTTGCAGATATAGGAGATGAGCAAAGTATAGAGCAAAGCTTATCAACTTTCTCTTCTCATATGACTAATATAGTTAAAATAATGGAGAAGGCAAATAATAAAAGTTTTGTACTTTTTGACGAACTTGGAGCTGGAACAGACCCTACAGAGGGAGCTGCACTTGCTATTTCAATATTAGAAAATTTAAGAGCAAGAGGATGTAGAATAATGTCTACAACTCACTATAGTGAATTAAAGGGATATGCATTAAAGACTGAAAATGTTGAGAATGCTTCTGTTGAGTTTAATGTTGAAACCTTAAGACCAACCTATAGACTTTTAATAGGAGTTCCAGGGAAATCAAATGCTTTTGAAATTTCAAGAAGATTAGGTCTTAAAGACAATGTTATAGAAGAGGCTAAAAAGGTTATTTCTACTGAATCACTTCAATTTGAAGATTTAATACAATCACTTCAAGAAAAGAGTATAAAAGCAGAAAATGATGCTAGAGAAGCTGCTATATTAAGAAATGATGCAGAAAAATATAAGAATAGATATAAAGAGAAATTTGAAAGAATTGAAAGCGTAAGAGATAATGTTTATGCAGATGCTAGAAGAGAAGCAAAGCAAATTTTAGATTCAGCTAAGGAAGAAGCTGATGCTATTCTTAAAAATATGAGAGACCTAGAAAGAATGGGTATTTCTAGTGATGCAAGAAGAAAGCTTGAGGCTGAAAGAGGAAAGCTTAGAGATAAAATAAGTGATGCAGAGGCTAGACTTCAAAAGAAAAAAGAAGAGCAAAAAGGAGAAGAACTTAAAAAGATTGAGGTTGGAATGGAAGCCTTATTACCTTCAATAAACCAAAAAGTCATAGTTCTTTCTAAGCCAGACAATAAAGGGGAAGTTCAAGTTCAAGCTGGAATTATGAAAATAAATGTTAAGGCTAAGGATTTAAGAGTAGCCAAAGAAACTAAAGAAGAAAAGAAAATTAAAAAGAAAGAAGCAAGATTAAATTTAAGACAGGTGGATCCATCAATAGACTTAAGAGGTATGGATTCAGAAGAAGCTTGTTACACTGCAGATAAGTATTTAGATGATGCTTATGTTGCAGGAAGAGGAGAAGTAACTTTAGTTCATGGAAAAGGTACTGGTGTTTTAAGAAAAGCTATAAACGATATGCTAAAAAAACATCCTCATGTAAAATCTCACAGACTAGGTGAGTATGGAGAGGGTGGAACAGGAGTTACTGTTGTAATATTAAAATAAATTTTTAATATTAAATTATGACTTAACTTAGGTTTTGATTTATATAAATTTAAGTTAAGTACAAAATCAATAATAGTTTAAAAAATAATATTAAGAGTTCGTCTAAATTTTTTATTAGTAGATTTAAATAAACTACGCTTATAGAGAATTTTAGATGGGCTCTTTTTTAGATACAATTTATTAAAAAAAGCATGGGTATATTTATGATATAATCAATTTAAACTTTGAGAATTATGTAAAATTGGTATAGAGGGGGCTGTTAGGTGAAAGCAAAAAAGAAAAATAAAAAAATTAAACTTAATGAAGGTAGAGTATTAGCTTTTTTATTAGCCATAGTAATATTATTTTTAGCTTTATCAGGTAGATTGCTTTACATAAGTATATTTAGATCAAAAGATTATAAGGCTATGGCAGAAGAACAATGGACCAATGAAATACAAATAGATGCTAGAAGAGGGCGTATCTTAGATAGAAACAATAGGGAGTTAGCAGTTACTGCAAACGTATTTAGAGTAGATTTAGATTTAATAACCTTAAGAAAATATATTGATAAGAAAGATACTGATAATATTGAAATTGCAAAATTATTAGCTGAAGCTTTAGAGATGGATGAAGAAAAGGTTTTATCAAGAATAGAACTTACATATCCATCAGGAAATCCAGCAAACTCTGCTACCTTAATAAGAAGAATAGAAAAGGAAAAGGCTGATAAGGTTAAAGAGCTAGATATAAATGGAGTAATAGTATCAGAGGATACAAAAAGATATTATCCTAATGGAGATTTTCTTTCTCATACTTTAGGAACAACTAATGCAGATGGAGAAGGATTAAGTGGATTAGAACTTTATTATAATGAAGAACTTATGGGAATCCCAGGAGTAAGAGTTAGTGAAGTCTCTGGAAATAGTACTTCAAACCCTTATTCTGAAACAAGTTTTACTCCACCTGTAGATGGAAAAGACATGACTTTGACAATAGATGAGAATATCCAATACTTTGTTGAAAAGGTAGCTGAAGATGCCTTAAATAAACATAATGCAGACTCAGTAAGTATTGCAGTTATGAATCCTAATAATGGAGAAATTTTAGGGATGGTAAATAAACCTGGATTTAATCCTAATAATCCTTATGAGGGTAGTGAAGCATTTAAGGGGAAAGATGAATCAGCAAAACTACAAAACATGTGGAGAAATACAATTGTTTCAGATGCCTTTGAGCCAGGTTCAATATTTAAAATAATAACTTCTATAGCAGCCATAGAGGAAAACATAGCAGGAAAAGATGAGGTTTATTATTGTGATGGTAGTTTAAATGTAGCAGGGAAAAATATAAAATGTTGGAAACCTGGTGGACATGGAGTGCAAAATTTTAATCAAACATTAGAAAATTCATGTAATGTTGCTTTTATGGAAATGGGGGCAAAATTAGGAGCTGAAAAGTTAAATGAATATATTAAACTTTTTGGATTTGGAACTCAATCAGGAATAGATTTACCGGGAGAAGCTACAGGAATAGTTAAAAATGTAGAAGATATAAGTGCTGTGGATTTAGCAACTATATCCTTTGGACAAACTAATACAATGAATGGTATTCAGTTTATGACAGCCTTAAATGCTGTTGCAAATGGAGGAGATTTAATTCAGCCTCATATTATGAAAGAATTAAGTCATAAGGATGATAATGGGACAAAAATTATAGATGAAGTTTTTGTGCCTAAAATACAAGAAAATATAGTAGATGAAAAAAGTACTATGAGAGTTAAAGAGGCCTTAGAATCTACTGTTTCTAATGGGTCTTCAAAGGATGCAGGAATTGAAGGAATAAAAGTAGCTGGAAAAACTGGTACAGCAGAAAAGGTAGATTCTGAAACAGGTACTTATGGAGCTGGGTATATAGCATCCTTTGCTGGATTTGCACCATATGATAATCCACAAGTATCTTTAATAGTGATAATAGATAATCCTAAAAATGGAGAACATTTTGGAGGAATTGTTGCAGCACCTTTTGCAGGAGAATTATTCAATAATATATTTAACTATATTTCATTAAATGAAGGGCAATTAGATGTAAAAGATGAAAGTGTAATAATCACTGATTTAAGAGGAGATAAGGTAACTAGTGCTGAAAAAACTTTAAATGAATTAGGAATTAATTGTGTAATTGAGGGAGATGGAACCTTTGTTACTTCAGTTAAACCTATACCAGGCTATAAGGTTAAAAAGGGTGATAGTATAACCTTATATGCTGGAAGTAGATTTGATAGAAATGAAAAGGAAATAGTAGTTCCTGATTTTAGAAAATTAAATAAGGAAGAGGCAGAAGAAATTTTAAAATCCTTAGGATTAAAGGGAGAATTTGAAGGAGAAGGTGAAATTAAGGAACAGAGCATAAGTGCAGGAGAAATAATAAAAAGTGGAGATAAGATTAAGTTTAAATTAGAAGGATAAAATTTTAAAATAAAGAGTTATATCAAATAACTTATAATAAATATTATAAAAGCTTAATGTTTATAGTATTTATTATTAACTTTTTGATATAACTCTTTTTTACTTTAAAAGATAAATACTTTTTTTATGAAGTTTTAAGGATTATAATAAAATAGAATTTTGTTAATAAATAATGGATAAATTTTTATAAAACTAGGAGTAAATTTATTTTAATAAGTTTTAGGGAGGAGAAATTTGTGATTTTAATTAGTGGGTGTTTGTGTGGAGTTAATTGTAAATACAATGGTGAAAATAATTTAAATGAAAATATATTAAAGCTTCTTAAGGAAGGGCGAGCAGTGATTGCCTGTCCAGAACAATTAGGAGGGCTAAAAACTCCAAGAATACCAAGTGAAATAGTGGGGGGAGCAGGAAAAGATGTACTAGAAGGAAAGGCAAAAGTACTTGGTAAGGATGGAACTGATGTTACAAAAGAATTTCTTAAAGGGGCTTATGAAACTTTAAATATAGCAAAGAGTATAAATGCAGAATATGTAATTTTAAAAGCAAAAAGTCCATCTTGTGGTCTTGGAGTTATATATTCGGGAGATTTTAATGGAGAGAAAAAAGAAGGAAATGGGGTAACTTGTGAACTTCTACTTCAAAATGGATTTAAAGTTAAAACAGAAAATGATTTTTAGGAGGAATGTATAGATGAATAAGGATATGAGAGATAAAACTAGAGAACTTTATAATGGAAGTTGTAGAGTATGTAAAGTTTGTAATGGAGTAGCATGTGCAGGAGAAGTTCCTGGCATGGGAGGAAAAGGAACTGGAGATTCTTTTATAAGAAATGTAGCGGCCTTAGAGGAAATAAAACTTAATATGAGAACAATTCATGATGCTAAAAACCCTACTACAAATATTGAAATTTTCGGTAAGAATATGGAGTTACCACTTTTTGCAGCTCCTATAACAGGAACTATGTTAAATATGGGTGGAAAAGTTAGTGAAAGAGAATATATTGAGGGAGTAGTTAAGGGATGCTTAGATTCAGGTATATATCCTATGGTAGGAGATACCGCAGTAGACTTATGTTTAGCTACTAATTTAGAAGTCATAGAAGAATATAATGGACAAGGAATAATATTTATAAAACCTTGGAAAAATGAAGTTGTAATAGAAAAAATAAAAATGGCAGAAAAAGCAGGAGCCTTTGCTGTAGGTGTGGACATAGATGCAGCTGGACTTATAACTTTAGCTATGAATGGAAAACCAGTTGAGCCTAAAAACTTAGAGGAAATAAAAGAACTAGTAAATTCAACAAAATTACCTTTTATACTTAAGGGAATAATGACGCCAGATGAGGCTGAATTAGCAGTAGAAGCAGGAGTAGATGCCATAGTAGTATCTAATCATGGAGGAAGAGTTTTAGATCAAACTCCAGCTTCATGTGAAGTGTTAAAAGAGATAGCAGCTAGGGTTAAAGGAAAAGTTAAAATTTTAGTTGATGGTGGAGTAAGAACTGGAGTTGATATATTAAAAATGATAGCCTTAGGTGCTGATTGCGTTTTAATAGGAAGACCTTTTATAACAGCTACCTTTGCTCATGGAGCTAAAGGGGTAGAAGAATATGTGAATTCTTTAAAAGGTGAATTAAAATCAGCTATGGTATTAACAGGGTGTAACTCAATAGAAAATATAGATAATAGAGTTATTTACAAAGGAGAGAATTAACTTATGAAAGTTTTTGCACATAGAGGATTTAGTTATAAATATCCAGAAAATACTTTGTTAGCATTTAAAGAGGCTTTAAAATTAGATATATATGGAATAGAGCTTGATGTGCATAAAAGTAAAGATGGAAAATTAGTAATAACACATGATGAGGATATAAAAAGAACTTTTAATGGAGAGGGAAAAGTTAAGGATTATACTTTTGAAGAACTTAGAAACTTTAAGTGTAATAAAGAAGGCTTTGAAAATAATGATGATTGTAAGATCTCCTTATTAGAAGATGTTTTTAATCTTATAAAAGATAAGGATATAGTTTTAAATATAGAAATTAAAAATGATGTAATAGATTATGAAAATATTGAGAAGGATGTATTAGATTTAATAAAGGAATATAATCTAGAAAGAAAAATACTTATTTCAAGTTTTAATCATAAGGCCTTAGAAAAAGTTAAAAAGTTAAATGGAGATATTAAATTAGGGGTACTTTATGAAAAAGAAATGCCTAATATTCTTGATATTGCTAAAAGTTTAAATGCATATGCAATACATCCTTCTAAATCTCTTGTTTCAGAAGAACTAGTAGAAAAAGCACATAATGAAGGTATAAAAGTAAATGTTTATACAGTAAATGAAAAAGAGGATATAGATAAACTTAAAAATTATGGAGTAGATGCTATATTTACAGATCAGGCTAAAATGGCTTTAGAGCACTTAAAATAACAAGTAAATTTTAAAAGCCATTTATATTAATACTAAATAATAAACCTTATAAATTATTAAATTTCACCAATAATTTATAAGGTTTATTTTATAATATTACTCTTTAATATAATATATTTTTTAAAATAAAATCAAAAAAAATAAATAATATTTAATATTTATTGTAATAAATATTATGTTATTTGAATAAACATATATAGGATAAATATAGTTAAGGAGGAAGTATGAAAGTTAGGGCTATAAAAAGTTTTTTAATAACTACAATGGCAATGACTTTTTTAGTTAGTATGGGACAAGGATCTATATTAACTAAGGCAAATACTATAAATAATATGAAATATGTAACAGAAGCATTTGGAGCAATTCCAACAGAAGAACAGGTTAGCTATCAAAAAGAGGAACTTACAGCATTTATACACTTTGGTGTGAATACCTTTACAGGAAGAGAGTGGGGAGATGGAACAGAAAATCCAGATATTTTTAACCCTACTAATTTAGATGCTGATCAATGGGTAAAAACTTTGGCAGATGCAGGCTTTGGAAGGGTTATATTAACTGCAAAACATCATGATGGATTTTGTTTGTGGGATAGTGCATATACAAAGCATGATGTAGCTAGCAGTCCTTGGAAAAATGGAAAGGGAGATGTGGTTAAAGAGGTTTCAGAAGCTTGCGCTAAATATAATATAAAATTTGGAGTTTATTTGTCACCATGGGACCAAAATTCAGAACATTATGGAGAAGGTAATGGTGGTGATTATAATGAGTTTTACATGAATCAGCTAAGGGAGTTATTAACTAACTATGGACCTATAGCTGAAGTTTGGATGGATGGAGCAAAGGGATCAAATGTTAAGCAAGAATATAACTTTGAAGAATGGTTTGCTCTTATAAAAGAATTACAACCAGAATGTTTAATATTTAGTCCACAGGGTCCAGATATTAGATGGATTGGAAATGAAAAAGGATATGCAGGAGAGCCATGCTGGTCAACTATAGATATTGAAAAAATGAAAGAAAGGGAAAATCCAACATATTTGAATAATGGAGAAGAAGGTGGACCAGATTGGGTAGTTGGAGAATCAGATGTATCAATAAGACCAGGTTGGTTTTACCATGAATCTCAAGATAATGAAGTTAAATCCTTAGAAAAAATGATGGATATTTATTTTAAATCCATAGGGAGAAATTCAGTTTTATTATTAAATGTTCCCCCTAATAAGGAAGGAAAGTTACATGAAAATGATGTTAATAGATTAAAGGAATTTGGTGAAACAATTAAAGAGTTATTTAATGATGATTTAGCTTTAAATAAAGAGGTAATAGTAGATGGTTTTGCTAATAGGGATGAGACATATGGTGCAAATAAAATTGTAGATGGAGATTATGATACCTATTGGGCACCAGATAATAGTAGTAAAACAGGTACTATTGAAATAGATCTAGGTGAAAGTAAAGAATTTGATGTTATTTCTTTGCAAGAGTATATACCATTAGGTCAAAGAGTATCTAGTTTTAATGTAGAAGTGTTACAAGGAGAAAATTGGAATAAGGTTTATGAAGGAAAAACAATAGGATATAAAAGACTTGTTAGAATAGCCCCAACTAAAGGAGAAAAAATAAGAATTAATATAACTGGTTCATTAGAAGTGCCACTTATAAACAATGTTGGAGTTTATAAACAGCCTACTAGTATAGAACTTCCATCAGGGCCACCAGCTGGATTGAAAGTATTAAATGATGATAATAAGGGAAATGAATTAGAACAATTTAACTTTAGTGATGGATGGGTATATGAGACTATCCATGGAGAAAATGATTTAGGTGGAGATGCCCATTATACAAGTAAAACTAATGCTACAGTTAATATTAAATTTAATGGAACTAAGTTTTTCTTATCAGGAACAAAGGATTCAGGACATGGAATAATGGAAATTTCCATAGATGGTGAAAATCCAGTAGAGGTTGACTTATATTCTCCTAATAGAAAATCTAAAGAGATAGTTTTTGAAAGTGAAGATTTAAGTGATGGAGAGCATGAAGTTACGGTTAAATGTACTGGAAGAAAGAATTCAAGTTCTAGAGGGACAGCGGCTCATATAGATGGAGCTTATGTATTAGACAATGGTGGAAAAGGTATGGTTGAATTTGAAAAGGTAGGATACGAAGTAAGTGAAAATATAGGAACTGCTACTTTTAAGGTTATAAGAAAAGGCGGAAGTAATGGTAAGCTTGAAGTTAACTATGATACTTTGGCAGGGACTGCTTTAAATGGAGTTGATTATCAAACATGGTCTGGTACTTTAGCATTTAATGAAGGTGAAACAGAAAAAACTTTTGATATAACAATCATTGATGATAAGGAAAAAGAAGAGCCTAAGGAATTCTATTTAAAATTAAGTGATCCAATAGGTGGAATATTAGGATTTAATTCAAGAGCTACAGTTACTATTAATGATGATGAGCAAATTAAAATAGAAACAAAGGATACTGGTGATGGATTACATCAATTTAATTTTTCAGGAGGATGGAATAAAGAGACCGATGGGGTATGGACAAACAATATGAATTCAACTTTCTCTATTAAGTTTAGAGGAAAGCAAATTTCTTTAATAGGAGCAAATGATCCTAATCATGGAATTTATGAAGTTTCAATAGATGGAGGAGAATTTGTAGAAGTTGATGCTTATGCAGAAAGTAGGGTTACAAATCAAGTAATATATGAAAGTGAAGTATTAACTTCTGGAGAGCATATTTTAAACTTTAGATTAAAGGGTGAAAATTCACATGGAGGTAGAGCTGATGGTCAATTGAATTATGCTTTAGTGGATACTAGTGAAGACAATTTAGTTGAGCCAGAAATGCCTACAACAGATTTAAACAAAGATGGCAAAGTTGATATTGGTGACTTATCATTAGCATCTAAACATTATGGGGAAAATATTAAAGAGTATGATATAAATGGTGATGGAGTTATTGATGAATTTGAACTTAATTCTATAATGAATGATATATTAAAATAATTTTTATGTGCTGTATCTAATTATGTATAAAAATTTTAAGTGTTTAATCATTTTTAAAATTTTTACATAAAGATACAGCCTATTTATTACATATATTTATAATAAATGCGAAAATGCATTAATAAATATAATGATTACTTTAGTAGGGGGAGAATTTATGAAAAGGAAATTCTTAAAGAAAATAGCTCTAATAGTTTCTCTAATGGTAGTTGGGCAATCAGTTTATACTTTTGCTAAGTCTAGTAGATTTAATGAAGTAGAAAAAAGCACTTTAAATGAAAATATTGATCTAGATAAATTAGCTTTATGGTATGATGAGCCTGCTACAAGCTGGGAAAATGAGGCTCTTCCAATTGGAAATGGTTATATGGGTGGAATGATTTTTGGAAGTGTAGCAAGTGAAAGAATACAATACAATGAAAAAACTCTATGGTCTGGTGGACCAGGAGCATGGGAAGGTTATAATGGGGGAAATAAAGAAGGTGCTTGGGAAGCTGTACAAGAAATAAGAAAAATATTAGCTGAGGGTGGAACTCCTTCAAATGATTTATATCAAAGAGTATGTGGAGATCAAAAAGCTTATGGAGCTTATCAAAATTTTGGAGACATATTCTTAGATTTTAAGTCTCATGAGGAGAGCAAGATAACTAATTATAGAAGAGAACTTAATATAGAGGAATCTTTATCTACAGTTAAATATAACTATAAGGGTGTTAATTATGAGAGAGAATATTTCTGTAGTTATCCTGATAATGTAATGGTTATTAAATTAAAGGCTGATAAAGCTTCTTCGTTAACTGTAGATGTTAGAAATGAAGGTGCCCATAATGGGAAAAATCTTTCTGTAGAAAATAATACTTTGATATTAAGTGGTGCAATAGAAGATAATGGAATGAAATATGAATCTCAAATTAAGGTTATTAATACTGGAGGATCAATTAAGGATAAAGAAGATAGAATAAGTGTTGAAAATGCAGATGAAATAACAATAATAATGAGTGCAGAAACAGATTATGTAAATGAATATCCAACTTATAAAGGAGAAGACCCACATTCAGCAGTAACTGAAAGAATTAATAATGCTGTAAATTTAGGATATGATGAATTAAAGAGTAGACACATAGAAGATTATAAAAATTTATTTGATAGAGTAAATTTAAATTTAGGAGAACTTAAATTAGATAAGCCTACTGATGAAATGCTTAATGAATATAAAACAAATCAATCTAATAGCTTAGAAACCTTATTTTTCCAATATGGTAGATATTTGCTTATTTCCTCTTCAAGAGAAGGAAGTTTACCAGCTAATTTACAAGGAGTTTGGAATAATTCTAATAATCCACCTTGGAGTTCAGATTATCATTTTAATGTAAACATACAGATGAATTATTGGCCAGCAGAAGTTGCTAACTTATCTGAAACTGCCATTCCATTAGTTGAATATGTAGAAAGTTTAAGAGAACCAGGAAGAAAGACAGCAGAAATGCATTGTGGAATAGAAGGGGCTATGGAAAATAAAAATGGATGGACAGTAAACACAATGAATAATCCTTTTGGCTTTACAGCTATGGGATGGGAATTTGATTGGGGATGGGCTCCTACTTCTAATGCTTGGATAAGCCAAAATCTTTGGGAGCATTACCAATTTACTGAGGATAAGGATTATTTAAGAGAAAATATATATCCTATTATGAAAGAAGCTGCACAGTTTTGGACTCAATTTTTAGTTGAATACACTCATAGTGATGGAAAAACCTATTTAGTTTCTTCACCAAGTTATTCTCCAGAACATGGTCCTAGAACTGTAGGTACAACTTTTGACCAAGAACTTATTTGGCAATTGTTCACAGATACTATAAAAGCTAGTGAAACTTTAGGAATAGATGAAGAGTTTAGAGCAGAACTTGAAGATAAGAGGGAGAGATTATTAAAACCTCAAATAGGTAAACATGGACAAGTTCAAGAATGGAAAGATGATATAGATGATCCAAATAATAATCATAGACATATTTCTCATCTTGTAGGACTTTATCCAGGAACTCAAATAAATCAAAAAGATACTCCTGAACTATATGAAGCAGCTAAGGTTACTATGAATCATAGAGGAGATGGAGGAACAGGATGGTCTAAAGCTAATAAAATAAATCTCTGGGCTAGATTATTAGATGGAGATAGAGCCCATAGATTATTAGAAAATCAATTAACAACAAGTACTTTAGAAAATTTATTTGATACTCATCCACCTTTCCAAATTGATGGTAATATGGGAGCTGTTTCTGGAATGGCTGAAATGCTTGTACAAAGTCATTTAGGAACAATAAATCCATTGCCAGCATTACCAACAGCATGGGAAGATGGAAGCTTTGATGGATTAAAGGCTAGAGGAAATTTTGAGATTTCAGCTAACTGGAATAATAATTCATTAAATCTCCTAAAAATAAAATCTGGTTCAGGAAATGATTGTTATTTAGAATATCCAGGAATAACAGAAGCTATTATAACTGATGCTAATGGAAATAAAATAACTCCAGAGGTTGTTTCAGAAAATGTAGTTAAGTTCCAAACAGAAGTTAATGGAGAATATAAGGTTGAAGGAATGCCTATGGAGAAACCAGAAAAGGTTAATGGATTAAAAGCTTTAAGAAATGGAGATAACTCTGTTTCATTAAAATGGAATAAGACAAAATTTGCAGAATGTTATGATGTTTATAGAAAAGGTAAAGGGGACTTTGAATTAATAGCTGAAGATGTAAAAACAGAAGAGTTCATTGATGAAAATGCTCCTTCAAATGATAGTTATAGTTATTTATATTATGTAGTGGCAAAGAATTCAGAGGGACTAGGAGAGGCATCAGAAAAGGTTGCAGTTGAAACCAGTGTTTATTTAAGTGAATTAGAATGGGAAAGTGCATCTACTGGATATGGAGAAATACAAAAAGATGCTAGTTGTGATGGAAATAAAATAACTTTAAAAGGTGAAGATGGAGAGAAGGTTTCTTATGATAAAGGAATAGGAACCCATGCTCATTCAGAGATAGTATATAGTTTAGAAGGATTAGACTACTATGATTATTTTGAAACCTTTGTTGGGGTAGATCAAGAAATGGCTGGTACTGTAGCATCTATATCCTTTGAAGTTTATTTAGATAATGAGAAAGTTTTTGATAGTGGATTAATGACAGGAGATACTAAACAAAAACATGTTAAAGTGCCTATAGTTGGTAAGAATACACTTAAATTAGTTGTAAAAGATGGGGGAGATAGTATAGGCTCAGACCATGGAAGTTTTGGAGATGCTAAGTTAACAAAAGTTCATGCTGCTAGTAATGCAGATCTTAAATCTCTAAATATTAATGGAAATCCTCTAGAAGAATTTAATGGAAATAAATATGAATATTCTTATGATCTTAAAAAGGGAGAAAACTTACAAAATTTAAATATTGAAGCAGAAGCTTTTACTTCAGAGGCTAAGATTGAAATTACAAAACCAGAAGAACTTCCAGGAGAGGCAGTAGTAAGAGTTACATCTAAGGATGAAACTATGCATAAAGAATACAAAGTTTTAATAAATCCATATGTAATTGTAGAAGAAAGCATAATTGCTTATTATAACTTTGAAAATTCTTCTAATTTAGGAGAAGATAGTTCTAAAAATAGTTTCCATGGAGAAGTAAATGGTACAGTTACTCAAGGAGATTCAAAGGATGGAAAAGCTGCTAATTTTGGTGATGGATATATAAGGGTTGAAAGCAATGATTCATTAAAATTAGATGATAATATAGTTATAGAAACTGAAGTTTATTTAGATGAATACACTAATTATTGGCAAAAGATAGCTCAAAAAATAAATAATGGGACAGGAAAGGGTGGATTTTTAATAGATGTATCTCCTCAAGGAAAATTAAGATTCCATGCTGAAGGGTCAATAACTCAATTTATATCTAATAAAGCAATTCCTTTAAATGAATGGACAAATATAAAAGTTATTTTTGAACATTCAAAGGGTGAAGCATCTATTTATATAAATGGAGAATTAGATAAGACAGTAAAGCCAAGTTCACCTTTAGAAGTTAGTGATTTACCACTTATTATAGGTGCTGATTCTAATGGAAATGATAAATTGAAAGGGAAAATGAATAATTTAACTATTTCTTCAATAGAGCGTAGAGTAGCTAGTAGCAATGCTAGTTTAAGTGATATTTCTATTAATGGTGAAACTATGGAAGGTTTTAAAAAGGATGTATTTGACTATGAAATAGATTTAGAAGAAGGAACAAATATTGTCCCAGAAATAACAGCTACATCAGAAGATTCAAATGCCACTATTGAAATTAAAAATACTGAAATTTTACCAGGAGTTAGTAAAATCAAAGTTGTAGCAGAAGATGGTACAGAAAGTATCTACACAATTAACCTAAATATTAAAGTGAAAAATCCTTTAAAAGCAGATTTTAACAAGAATGGAGAAATAGATTTAGGGGATTTATCTATGGTATCAAAATACTTTGGATCAAATAATAGTGACTTTGATCTAGATGGAGATGGTTTAGTTGGGGAATATGAAATAAACTTTGTATCTAGTGAACTTCTAAAATAAAAATAGAAATAAAATTAATTTAAAGGGGCCTTTATCAAAATATAATAAAACTTACAAACATATTCCGAGAATTACTAGATTTCGCTAAGAATTTATAATCATTACTCCTAAGATATTACTAAAGCTTCGAAACTCGCTTCGCTTCAAACAGTCTCAGCTTTTAAACGTAATATCTTCTCCATAATAATTTAAATTCTAAAGCTTATCTAGATATTCTCTTCATATTGTTTATAAGTTTTATAAATAATTATTTTGAGAAAGTCCTCTTTATTTATATAAGACATTAAAGTTTATGAATAATAAAATGAATTTTGGAGATAATACTTAAAAGGAGGGATGATGATGGAAAATTTACAAGTAAATCAAAGAGAAAAAAAGACTAGACATTCAAGTAGACAGTGCAGAAGAAAGGGATTAGTTCCTGGAGTTATATACGGAAAAGGAATTAATAATTTCTTATTTGAAATAGGAGAATTAGAACTTAATCATGCTCTTTCTGTAACTGGTGAACATGGACTTTTAAGCATAAATTCACAAGAGGGTTCTTTAAATACTCTTATAAAAGAAGTTCAAAGAGATCCTGTAACTAGAAGGGTATTACATATAGATTTAGAAAAAGTTGAAGGTAATGAAGAAATAGAAACAGCTGTTCCTATAAATTACGTTGGAGAAGAATACATAAACAAATTAGATGCAGTGTTACAAAAGAATTTAGATAGCATAAAGGTAAAGTGCTCTCCATCTAATATTCCAAAGGGAGTAAATTTAAATGTGGGAAGAGCTAAGCCAGGAGATCAATTTAAGATTGCAGATGTAGAATTTGGAAATGAAATAACAGTAGTTGATGATTTAAATTCTATAGTAGCTTCTGTAAGTTATGATCAAAAGATAATAACTCAAGAGGTTGTGGATCAAGAAGTAGCTGAAAATAGAGCTAAAAAGGAAAGTTAATATAAGTTTAATATAAATTAGAGTAAAGATGGGATTATTTTGTTTACAGTCCCATTTTTACTTTTTTTTGTTTTCAAATTTCAAAATATTGTAGTATAATATCTGTGAAAATAAAATATAAAATCCTTATAGAGATTTAAAGGGGAGATAGTGCAGTGTATAGAGAAAAATATGAAGAATGGCTAAATTCTGATATTATTTCTGAGGAAATAAAGGCGGAATTAAGAGACGTAAAAGAAGATAAGGAAATAGAAGATAGATTTTATAAGGAATTAGATTTTGGTACTGGTGGATTAAGAGGTGTTATTGGTGCTGGGACTAATAGAATGAATATCTATACTGTAGGAAAAGCTACTCAAGGATTTGCAGATTATTTAAATGATAATTATGCGGGGGAAAAATCTGTTGCAATAGCTTATGACTCAAGAAATATGTCTAAGGAGTTTGCAAAAGCGGCTGCTTTAACTCTTTGTGCAAATGGAATAAAGGTTAATCTTTTTGAATCTTTAAGACCTACTCCAATGTTATCCTTTGCAGTAAGAGAATTAAATTGTAAGGGTGGTATTGTTATAACAGCATCACATAATCCAAAACAATATAATGGATATAAAGTTTATGGAGATGATGGATGTCAATTAACAGATGCTCCTGCAAAAGCTGTTATTGGATATGTTAACAAGGTTACAGATTATGCAAACATAAAGACAATGAGTGAAGAAAAGGCTTTAGAAGAAGGACTTTTAGTTTATATTGGTGAAGAAATAGATAAAAAGTATATAGATGATTTAAAAACTTTAACTATAAGAGAAGATTTAGTTAAGAAGCATGCTAAAGATTTAAAAATAATTTATACTCCAATTCATGGTTCAGGAAATGTTCCTGTAAGAAGAATATTAAAAGAGTTAGGATATGAGAATGTATTTGTTGTTAAAGAACAAGAAATGCCAGATGGAAATTTCCCAACAGCTCCATATCCAAATCCAGAAGATCCAAAGGTATTTAAATTAGCTTTAGACATGGCTAAAGAAATTCAACCTGATATAATATTTGGAACAGATCCAGACTGTGATAGAATAGGTGTTGTTGTTAAAGACAATAATGGAGAGTACCAAGTATTAAGTGGTAACCAAACAGGAATGTTACTAACTAACTATATATTAAGTTCATTAAAGGAAATGAACAAATTACCTAAAAATGGTGCAGTTATAAAAACTATAGTTACTACAGAGTCAGTAAGAAAAATGACTGAGGAATATGGGGTAACTTTAATAGATACATTAACAGGATTTAAATATATAGGTGAAAAGATAAGAGAATTTGAAGAATCAGGTTCAAATGAATATTTATTTGGTTTTGAAGAAAGCTATGGTTACTTAGCCGGAACTTTTGCTAGAGATAAGGATGCTGTTGTAGCTTCAATGTTAATAGCTGAAATGACTTTATATTATAAAGAACAAGGAAAAACTCTTTATGATGGTTTAATAGAACTTTATAATAAATATGGTTACTTCAAAGAAAGCTTAGTATCAATAGAGCTTGCAGGAAAAGAAGGACAAGAACAAATAGCTAAGTGTATAGATGGCTTAAGAAATGATGCTTTAAAAGAAATGAATGGAGTTAAAGTTATTACATCTTTCGATTATAAGTTAAGCAAAGAAGTAAATAACTTAACTGGAGAAGAAAAAGAAATCAAACTTCCAAAATCAAATGTTTTAAAATATGTTTTAGAAGATGATTCTTGGTTTGTTGTAAGACCATCAGGTACAGAGCCTAAGATGAAAATTTACTTATCAGTAAAAGGTTCAAGCTTAGAAGATTCAAAAGAAAAAACTGAAAACTTTAAAAATGCAATAATGGAAGTAATTAATGCTAAATTAAAATAGTTTAAGTTAAACAAAGAGCTATGTTAATATAACTTATATAAAACTTATAAGTTATAAATATAGCTCTTTTTATATTTTTAGAGCTTAATGCACAAAAGAGTTAATTAAAGTGTTATAATATATAACTAAAATAAGTGTTATAAGTTATAACTAAATACTAAGATGAACTAATTTTTATTTTGTGATAAAATAAAGTTCGAAATTTATGATATATAATAAAATTTAGGTTTATAAATTTTATTTTTAGATAGAATTAAAATAGTTAGTAAAAGTAGTTAAGGAGATAGATATATGAGTTTTAATACATTTGCAAAAGAAAAATTATCACAACTTTTATTTTTAGAAATAGATGGAGATGGATTTGTTAAAAGCTTAGGAAAAGATCCAAAAGAGGTTAATATAAATGAAGTTTATATCCCAATAGATCCAAAACATTTATCACAGGATGTGAAAAGTGGATATAAATTAGAATCTTTACCAATAAACTATTTAGTTGAAGGAATGTTTTTTGCTTTAGGTGGAGACAAGGATTTTAAATTTAATAAGGAGTATAAAAAATTAATTCCACTAATAGAGGATGCTATTCCATGTGTTAAAAAGATAGTAGCTGATAAGGTTAAAGAAGAAAATATGGTTGAAGCTTTTATGCTTTTAAAGGGATTAAGTGAAATATCAGATGAAACTGAGGTTTATGAAAATCTTCTTTTAATATGTGAATCTTTAAGAGAAAGAAACAAAGCTTATAATGAAACTCAACTAGAAATTTGTGATAAATGCAAAGCAAATAGAAGTGATTTAGCTATTCCATATCTTTATTCAGCAATAGCTTACAATGACATGGGGCAATATGATAAAGCTTATGTTGATATAAATGAATATTTAGCTAAGGGTGGAGAAAGAAATGAAATAGTTGAGGTTTTATATAATGAGATAAAAGACTCAGCTGATTATGAAGAAGGAAAAGAAGATTTAATAGAAGAACCAGAGGATGCTTTAAAAAGACTTCTTCCTTTAGCAGATAAATTCCAAGATAATGCTATTTTAAGATATTATATTGCAACAGCTTATAGAAGACTTGGAAATTTTGAAAAGGCAGTTTATTACTTAAATGAATGTTTATCAATTGATGATAGTATAGTTGAAGCAGTAAATGAAATGGGAATAAATTATGCATCTTTAGGAATATATGATGAAGCTGTTAAATATTTAAGAAAAGCCTTTGAAAGCACAAGAGATATAGAGGTTTGTACTAACTTAATAGTTTGTTATTTAAATGCAGGAAAAATAGAAGAGGCAAAGCAGCATTTAGATATAGCAAAGGCTATAAACAAGGATGATGAAATAGTAAAAGAAATAGAAACATTTATGAAAAATAATAATATTAAATAGCCTTAGGAGCGGAATATGTATAAGGAGTTATTAGGATATAAAATATTTTCAGATAATAAAGAGGAACTTTTAAAAGAGATTGAAAATAAAAAAAGAGTTAACATAATATCTGGAAATCCAGAGGTTTTATATAATGGTATAAAGAATGAATTTTTAAAAAATAGCTTTACTAAAGAGGATGCTTTAATAATTCCAGATGGAGTAGGGACTTTGCTTGCAGCTAAGATTAATGGAATAGATATTACAGAAAAAATAGCTGGAATTGAAGTTATGAATATGCTTTTAGATGAAGCTAGAGATAAGAATTTAAAAGTGTTTTTATTAGGAGCTAAGGAAGAGACACTAATTAAATGCAAGGAAAAAATAAAAGAAAGCTATGATGGAATTAATATAGTTGGAAGTAATAATGGCTTTTTTGATTTAGACAATTGTGATGATTTAATAGAAAAAATTAATGAAAGCAAGGCTGATATACTTTTTGTTGCCATGGGAGCGCCTAGACAAGAAGTCTTTATAGAAAAATATAAGGATAAACTTTGTTGCAAGATCTTTATGGGTGTTGGTGGAAGTTTTGATGTGTTTGCTGGAAATGTAAATAGAGCACCACAATTTATGATTAACATAGGTATGGAGTGGCTTTATAGAGTAGCTAAAGAGCCTTGGAGAATAAAAAGATTAGGTAGTATACCAAAGTTCTTAGTTTTATCACTTAAGGAAAGAGGTAAAAGATAATGAAAATTTTATTTATAGCCTGTTATTCTCCAATGATAAATAATTCAGCATCAATTGAAACTCTTATGTACTTAAATAATTTATGTAATATAGAGAATAATGATGTGCATCTTTTAACTGTAGACTTTCCTAAAAACTCTATCTACTATGATGAGGAAATATTAAAGCTTTTAGATAGTAAAGTAAAGGTTCATGCTATTGAAGGTGGAAAATTATTTAATAAGATTATGCCAAAAAAATCTATAGGGGTGAAAGAAGAAGATAAGTCTTCTAACACGAAATCTAGTGGTAAAATTAAGCTTATGAGAAAAATTAAAAATAAAATAATTTTTCCTGATATGTATTATAACTGGAGTTTTAAAGCTTCAAAGTATGGCATAGAACTTATGAATAAAGAAAAGTTTGATGTTATATTTTCTATGCATGAGCCACCATCTAGTCACCTTTGTGCTTTAAGAATAAAAAAGCACTTTAAGGAGATTCCTTGGGTTTTATATTGGAGCGATCCTTGGCTTAAGGATCCATCAAGAGAGGATATTGGCTTTATAAGAAAATTCATAGAAGGTAGACAAGAAAAATCAGTAGTATTAAATGGGGATAGACATATCTTTGTAACTGAAGAGAATAAAAAAGATTTTATGGAAAAATATAATGTAAAAGAAGATAAAATGTTTATCGTAACTAGGGGATACAATAAAGCCATATATGAAGAAATTGAAAGGGCAGAAAAGCCAGAACTTTTAAAGGATAATAAGATAAACTTAATTTATGCTGGAGAAATTTTCAGTAAAATTAGGGATTTAAAACCTTTTATAAAAGCTTTAAAGGAATTAGAGAAAAGAGATCAGGAGCTATTTAATAGATTAAACATAATATTTTTTGGAAATATAGATGATGAAAATATTAAAGAAGAATTAAAAAAGTTTTCTAATGTTAGTGTTAATGGAAGAATTGACTATAAGGAAGCTTTAAGATATATGATACATGGAGATGTTCTTCTTGTTTTAGGAAACAAAAATTCTAAGCAAATACCTGCTAAAATATATGATTATTTAGGAACAAAGAATCTTATTATGGTTATATTAGGAGATGAAAATGATCCTATTAAGAATGTTGCAGCTAATAAAGAAAAGTGTATAGTTAGTGAAAATAATTATGATGCTATAATAGATGACTTAAATAAATGTAGGGATTTAATAGATTCAGGTAAGAAATTTAAGGCAAATGAAGAATATGAATGGAGTAGTATAGGCAAAAAGCTAAATAATATACTAAAATTAAAATAGGCAGTAAGACATGACGGAGGGGTAGACAATGAAAAACGAAAAGATTAAAGATTTTATAGAAGATTTAGGTTCAAGTTCATCAGCACCTGGTGGTGGGGCAGCAGCAGGTATTGTTGGAGCAGTAGGAGTTGCATTAACATCAATGGTTTATAGCTTAACTGTTGGTAAAAAAGCTTACGAAGCATTAAGTGAAGAAAATAAAAAGAAATTAGATGAAAATCTTGAAAATGCAAAAAAATCTTATAATGAAATGTTAGATTTCATGAACAAAGATGAGGAAGCTTTTACTGCATTAATGGATTGCTATAAGTTACCTAAGGAAACTTGTGAAGAGAAAAGCTTAAGAAGTGAAAAAATAGATGAATGTACTTTAGGGGCAATGATGGTTCCATTAGAATTAAGCAGAAAAGCCTTAAAGTTTTTTGATAATGTAAAATTTGCTGCTAAGTATGGAAATAAAAATTTAATTTCAGATGCTGTAGTAAGTGCTATAATGCTTAGTGCTTGTATAGATAGTTCTATAGTTAATGTAGAAATAAACTTAGGATTTTTAAAAGATAAAAACTTAGTTAAGAGTGTAAAAGAAGAAATTTTACATATAAGAAATGAAAGCAATAAATTAAAAGAAGAGATTTTAAAAGAAAGTGGTTTTCTTCAAAATTAAGTAAAAATAGAATAAAAATTATTAGATAAATAATAAGGGGTCTATATCAAAATGTAATAAAAAACTTATAAACATATTTCGAGAATTAATAGATTAAGCTAAATTTAGAGATTCTCTTCATACAATTTGTAAGTTTTATAAAAGTTATTTTGATATGGGCCCCATAATTGATTTAGTATTATTCTTTTTTAGGAGTTAAATCATTTAAGGATTTAAATTCATAACCATTAGATTTTAACTCTTTTAAAATTTCATCTAAAATAGCAGTATTAGTATCTGATACGGCATGAAGCAGAGCTATTTCACCATTATGAACTTTATCTAATATTTTTTTCTTAGCAGCTTCTTTAGAAGGTTGCTCATCAACTAACCAATCTTTATAAGCAAAACTCCAAAAAACAGAGGTATAACCAAGTTCTTCAGTGTAAGCTAAGGATTGTTCACTGTATTTACCCATTGGAGGTCTAAAGAATTTAGGCATTTCTTTTCCAGTAACTTTAGAGTATTCCTCTTCAACTTCAGTAAATTCCTTTGTAAATTTTTCTTTATCAAGTATTTTAGCCATAGATGGATGATGAGAAGTGTGATTACATACAAGATGGCCCTCTTCATCCATTCTTTTTATAAGGTCTGGATAGTCTTTTATATATGGTCTTGTTACAAAGAAGGCAGCAGGAACTTGATTTTCTTTTAATATATCAAGTATTTTTGCTGTATTACCATTTTCATATCCTTCATCAAAAGTAAGAAAAATTTCTTTCTTTGATGTGTCTCCACAATATACAACTTTATGATTGCTTATATAAGGAGTTTCTTTTGGCCCATGAGGAACACCTTCCTCTTTACTAAAAGAATAATACCAGTTAAATTCTTTTGTACAAGGGCTATTAAATTCTTTTGCACTTACTTTTGTGTTTAAAGTAATAGATAGAATCATCATTATTGAAAATAATAATGAAAAAACTTTCTTAATCATAAAATATCACCTCAAATTTAGTATGTGTTATATATTAGGATTAATTTGTATTTTTAAGTGGATAATTAGGAAACATAATACAGTTGTTGAAATATATATTAAGCTAGAGTATAATCATTAAGTATGAAATTAAATATAAGAAAGGGACGTGTACATAGATGAAATTAGGAATGGTTGGATTACCAAATGTTGGTAAAAGTACATTATTCAATGCTATTACAAAAGCAGGAGCTGAATCAGCAAACTATCCTTTCTGTACAATAGAACCAAACGTAGGTGTTGTAAGTGTACCAGATAAGAGATTAGATGTTTTAGAAAAAATATATAATACAAAGAAAAAAGTATATACTGCAATAGAGTTTTATGATATAGCAGGATTAGTTAAAGGTGCTAGTAAAGGTGAAGGATTAGGAAATAAATTCTTATCACACATAAGAGAAGTTGCAGCTATCGTTCATGTTGTAAGATGCTTTGACGATGAGAATGTTGTTCACGTAGAAGGTTCTGTAGATCCAATAAGAGATATAGAAACTATAAACTTAGAACTTATCTTTGCAGACTTAGATGTTCTTGAAAGAAGAATGGAAAAGACTATGAAGTTAGTAAGATCAGGTGATAAAACTGCTAAGTTTGAGTATGATGTAATGGAAAGATTAAAAGCTCACTTAGAAGCAAATAAACCAGCTAGAACTTTAGAAGCTACTGAAGATGAAGAAGCTTTCGTAAAAAGCTTATTCTTAATAACTTCAAAACCAGTTTTATATGCTTGTAACATATCAGAAGATGATATGATGGAAGGAAACTTAGATAATGAATATGTTCAAAAAGTTAGAGCATATGCTGAAACTGAGAATTCAGGAATCATGGTTGTTTGCGCTAAACTTGAAGAGGAATTATCAGGATTAGATGAAGAAGAAAAAGCTGAAATGTTATCTGAGTATGGATTAGAAGAATCAGGTCTTGATAAACTTATACAAGCAAGTTACAAATTATTAGGATTAATGAGTTACTTAACTGCAGGGGTACAAGAAGTTAGAGCTTGGACAATAAAACAAGGAACTAAAGCTCCACAAGCAGCAGGTAAAATTCACTCTGATATAGAAAGAGGATTCATAAGAGCTGAGGTTGTTTCTTATGATGATTTAGTAGAATGTGGTTCAGAAGCAGCTGCTAAAGAAAAAGGTGTTTACAGATTAGAAGGTAAAGAATACGTAATGAAAGATGGAGATATAGTTAACTTCAGATTCAACGTATAATATAAAAGAAAAAAATTATCATCAAATTTAAACAGTATTTTTAGACAAAAAAAGAGCTATTTGAAGTTTTCTTCAGATAGCTCTTTTTCTTTATGGCGGGAATATGTGGGAATCGAACCCACCTATGATGGTATTAGCACCATAACTAGGTTTTGAAGACCTGTAGAGACACCAGCCCCTATCTACTCCCATAATATTTTAAAATTTTACATCAAAATAAGTATAATGTCAAATTTTTTTCTAAGAATATTTTAATTATATAAACTTATAAATCCTGAATATTGAAAGGAATTTTTAATTTTTTATAGAATAATGTATAATAAAATATAATATATAATGGGAAAATGGTTGCAATAGCATTGTATTGTAGTGTAAATTAGTAAGAGGCATAATAATTTACATAATGTTTATAATAAATACGTTTAAAAATGTTTATTAATAAAATTAAGCATGATAAATTAAAGCTATTAAGCTATATTATACAGTATATAATATGATTGAGAAAATCAAATGATGATAAGTAATTAAAAATTTAAGGAGTATTTATATGGAATTTAAACACGTTTCGGTTTTGCTAGATGAGTGCATAAATGCTTTAAATATAAAAGAAGATGGTATATATGTAGACTGCACATTAGGTGGTGCAGGTCATTCAAGTGAAATAGTAAAAAGACTATCAAGTGATGGTAGATTAATAGGATTCGATCAAGACAAAGATGCTTTAAAAGCTGCTGGAGAAAGATTGAAAGACTATAAAAATGTTACATATGTTCATAGTAATTTCTATGCTATATATGATGTATTAACAGATTTAGGCATAGATGGAGTAGATGGTATCCTTATGGACTTAGGAGTTTCTTCTTATCAATTAGATAATGGAGAAAGAGGATTTAGTTATATGCAAGATGCTCCTTTAGATATGAGAATGAATAGAGAAAATGAATTCTCAGCATATGAAATAGTTAATACATATTCAGAAGAGGAATTATATAGAATAATCAAAGAATATGGAGAAGAAAAATTTGCTAAAAGAATAGCGAGTTTCATAGTTAAAAATAGAGAAGAGAAAAATATAGAAACTACTTTGGAATTAGTTGAGATAATTAAAGCCGCAATTCCAGCAAAGGCTAGAAGAGAAGGACCACATCCAGCTAAAAGAACATTCCAAGCTATAAGAATAGAAGTTAACAAGGAACTTGAAATTATAAGTAAGACTATTTTAGATGGAGTTAAGAAACTTAATAAAGGTGGAAGAATGGCAATAATAACATTCCACTCATTAGAAGATAGAATTGTTAAAAATACATTTAAAGAATTAGCTAATCCATGCACATGTCCAAGTGAGTTTCCTATATGTGTTTGTAATAGAAAGCCAGAAGTTAAGATTATAAGCAGAAAACCTATTGAGGCTAGCAAGGAAGAGCTAGAATTTAATCCAAGAAGTAGAAGTGCTAAGTTAAGAATAATAGAAAAATTATAAGATGATATATTTAGATAGCTTTATTAGATTTTTAAGTAAGGGGAATAAAATTAATTGGAGAGGGATTGTAGATGATTGTAAAAGAGTTTGATTATAATGGTAGTTCAGCGCTTAAACCACAGAGAAAAGAACAAACTATACCAAGTAAAGAAACCTATGACAAGAAAAAGAAAAAAATCGAACAACAAAGAAGAAAAAAGCAAAAAGATAAAAAAATAAAAAAAAGTGTATATCAAATAGTACTTCTAATATTAGTTGTTGGTGGGATAACAATAAGTAGAGATGTAAAAGTTTATAAAACTCAGCAACAATTGGATTCATTAAATAAAGAAATAAATTCTGTTATAACGGAAAATGAAGCTTTGAAGGTTCAAATATTAAAGGCAAGTTCTTTAGACAAAATAGAGGAAACTGCTAAAAATAAATTAAAAATGATATTACCAACTAAGGAAAATATGATTAAGTTAGGCGAAAGCCAAGCTGCTGAAGGTAAGCAATAGGGGAATAAATTAGGATGTACTTTTATTATTATTTTAAGAGTACATCCATAATTTTTTATAAGGGCTACAATTTTATAAATTTAATTTTAATTAGATAATATGATAAATTTAGTAGAACTTTAAAGTTTCATAAAGTGAATTTCAAAGAGGGAACTCAGTTTATTTAACTTACTACGGAGGGCTAAGGGTGAAAAAGAAGAAAAACAAAGGATTTAAAGATTATAAAATAACAAAATCGCTTAGATTTGGAAGAACATATTGGACCATGATAGTAGTATGGGGATTACTAGGAGTATTAACCTTAAGATTATCATACGTAATGATTTTTAAGCATAAAGAATATGGTTCAATGGCAGAAGAACAATGGAAAAATGAAATAAAGATAGGTGCTAAAAGAGGAGAAATACTAGATAGAAATGGAGCTCAATTAGCTGTTAGCGCTAATGTTTATAGAGTGGATTTAGATCTTAAAACTTTAAGAGAAGATACATTTACTAAAGATGATACAGATGATACAAAAAAAGAAAAGCTTAATAAAATTGCAGGGGAGCTAGGTACTGCTTTAGATATGCCTAAAGAAGAGGTATATGATAAGATAAATAGCACTTTACCATCAGGATTGCCAGCTACTTCTGTTACTTTAATTAGAAAGATAGAAAAAGATAAAGCTGATAGTGCTAAGAATTTAAAGATAAGAGGAGTAATAGTTTCACAGGATACAAAGAGATATTACCCAGATAATAATTTCTTAGCTCAAGTATTAGGAAGAGTTGATGCAGATGGTATAGGTCAAGGTGGTATAGAGCGTGAATATAATGTGGAGTTATCAGGTTTACCAGGAATGAGAATATCAGAAGTTGCAAGAAATAGTAGTGGAATACCTTATTCAAATTCTGAATTTGCAAAGCCTGTGGATGGTAAAGATGTCACACTAACCGTTGATGAAACTATACAATATTTTGCAGAAAAAGTTGCTGAAGAAGGAAAAAAAGAATATAAAGCAGATGGGGTTAGTATAATAGTTATGAATCCTAAAAATGGAGAAATATTAGCTATGGCTAATAAACCAGATTATAATCCTAATGAACCTTATAAGGGGTATGAAAATTTCCCTGGTAAAGATAAAACTGAAAAGATGGAAAATATGTGGAAAAATGATGCAGTATCAAATTCATTTGAGCCAGGATCTATATTTAAAATGGTAACATCTTCAGCTGCCGTACAAGAAGGAATAGCAGGTGGAAATGAAACATATTTTTGTCCAGGTGGAAAAAATGTATCTGGAACTTATATAAAATGTTGGAAGCCAGATGGGCATGGAACTGAAACTTTTGACCAAATATTAGAAAACTCTTGTAACGTTGGGTTTATGGACATAGGTCAAAAACTTGGAAAAGAAAAATTAAATGAATATATAGAAAAGTTTGGATTTGGTAAGCAGACAGGAATAGATTTACCTGGAGAAACAACAGGTATAGTATTGCCAAATGATAAAATAGGTCCAGTAGAACTTGCAACCATATCATTTGGTCAAACAGATAGTGCTAGTTCAGTTCAAATGATGGCAGCTATGAACACAATTGCTAATGGAGGAACATGGATACAACCTCATATAATGAAGGAAATAAGCCATGAAGATACAAGTGGAGCAAGAGTAGTTGATAAAACTTTTGTACCTAAAAAGATTGATAATATAATAGATCAAAAAACAGCTATGAGAGTTTCAGAGGCTCTAGAAAAAACTGTTCATTTTGGATCTCCTAAGAGAGCTTATATAGAGGGATATGGAATTGCAGGTAAAACTGGTACAGCTGAAAAGGTTAAGGCTAGTGGAGGATATGGTGCAGGGTATGTAGCGTCTTTTGCTGGATTTGCTCCATATAATGATCCACAAGTTTCAGTTTTAATATCTGTAGATAATCCAAAGGGGGAATACTTTGGAGGATTAGTAGCGGCACCATTAGCTCATGATTTATTTAGTGATATATTTAACTATATGGAATTAGATAGTTCAAAGATAGATAAAAATAAATCAAAAGAAGAGATTCTGCCAGAAGTTAGAGGTATGAGTTTAGATAAGGCTAAAGCTATTTTAGATAAGGATAACATAAAATATTCTGTAGAAGATGGTGGGAATTCTGTAGTTGATATGAATCCTAAGCCAGGATACACAATCAAAGAGGGAGATGAAATTAAACTTTACACTAAAACTACTTCAAATTATAATAAAGATGTTGTAGTACCAGATTTTAATGGACTTTCCATTGAAAAAGCAAAGGAAATTTTAAACAAAATTGGCTTGAAAGGTACTTTTGCAGGAGAGGGAGTTATTAAGGAACAAAGTGTAGTTCAAGGTGATGTAGTTAAAATTGGTACATCAATAGAATTTAAATTAGATAAGAAATAATGATAGTTAAAAACTAGCATGTGAGTAATTTCACATGCTAGTATTTTGTGAATTTAACGCTTGTTTATTGCATAGTATTTAAGGAGTGAGAAAAATGATTCTTAAAAGTTTATTAAAGGGCTTAGATTATGAAGTTATAAAAGGTAATGAAGAGTCAAAAGTACAAAATATAAGATATGATAACAGAAAAATAGAACAAGGGGATGCCTTTGTTTGTGTAAAAGGCTTTAAAGTAGATGGACATTCCTTTATTGGTGATGCTATTAAAAAAGGAGCTAAGACATTAATAGTTCAAGAAGATGTAAGTGCTCAAGAAGACATAACAATAATAAAGGTTAGAGACACTAGAAAAGCCTTGGCAATAATGTCTTCAAATTATTTTGGAAATTCAAAGGATAAACTTAAAATAATAGGAATAACAGGAACTAATGGTAAAACCACTTCTGCTTTTATTATTAAATCTATCTTAGAAAAGGCAGGATTTATGACTGGTTTAATAGGAACCATAGCAAACTATATAGGAAATAAAAAAGTAGATGCAGTAAGAACTACACCAGAATCTTACGAGCTTCATGAACTATTTAAAAATATGGTTGATGCTGGAGTAGAATATTGCGTTATGGAAGTTTCATCCCACTCTCTAGAGTTAGATAGAGTATATGGAGTTCAATTTGAAGAAGGAATTTTCACTAATTTAACTAGAGATCATTTAGATTTTCATAAAACCTTTGAAAACTATTATAATGCTAAATTTAAGCTTTTTGAAAGAAGTAATCATAGTATCATAAACTTAGATGATCCATATGGAGCTAATATAGTTAAGGATATAGAAGAAAGAGGAGTAAAGACTAAGGTTTCTACTTTTTCAATTGAAAAAGAGTCAGACTTTAAGGCTTTTGAGATTAAAAGTCACTCAAATGGTTCAGAATTTAAGGTGAATTTAGAAAGTATAGAAGAATTTTCTATAAACATTCCTGGAGAATACAATATATATAACTCATTAGGATGTATAATATGTGCATATAACTTAAATATTCCAATGGATAAAATTAAAGAAGGATTAAGTGATGTGGTTATACCAGGAAGATGTGAGTTAGTAGCAAAGGAGAAAAATTTACCTTATAGCATAATAATAGATTATGCACACACACCAGATGGATTAGAAAATATTTTAAGTACAGTAAAGGCCTTTACTAAAAATAGAATGATTTCTGTATTTGGTTGTGGAGGAGATAGAGATAAGGTTAAGCGTCCTCAAATGGGTAAAATAGGATGTGAATTATCAGATATTGCAATAATTACTTCAGATAATCCAAGAAGTGAGGAGCCTATGGATATAATTAATGACATAGTAAAACCACTTAATTATGATAACTTTGTTATTGAAGTTAATAGAAAAGAAGCTATAAGAAAAGCAATGAATATGGCTTTAGAGGGAGATGTTATTGTTATAGCTGGTAAAGGACATGAAACATATCAAATACTAAAGGATGAAACAATACACTTTGATGAAAGAGAAGTTGTATATGATATTTTAGAAGGCAAGTAGAGGTGTTAAAAATGCTAGAGTTAAATTTACAAGAGATTGTAAAAGCTACTAAGGGAGCTTTATTAAAAGAAGCTGATGTGAAAGAAATAAAGGCTGTATCAACAGATACAAGAAAAATTGAAGAAGGAACTATGTTTATTGCCTTAAAAGGGGAAAATTTTAATGGAAATAACTATGTTTTAGACGCCTTTAATAAAGGGGCTAAAATTGCTATAGTTGATGAAGTTAAATGTGACTTAAATGAGTTAAAAGAGGATGTGGCTTTAATTAAGGTTGAAAATACTGGAAGAGCCTTAATGGATTTAGCTAAGTTTTATAGAGAAAAATTAGGATTAAAGGTTGTTGGTATTACTGGTTCAGCGGGAAAGACTTCTACTAAGGATTTAGTGGCTGCTGTTTTAAGTGATAAATATAAGGTTTTTAAAACAAAGGGAAACTTTAATAACGAAATAGGATTACCTCTAATGATATTAGAATTAGATAGCACATATGATGTGGCTATTTTAGAAATGGGAATGAGAGGTCTTGGACAAATTAAAGAGCTTGCAGAAATAGCATCACCTGATTTAGGGATTATAACTAATATAGGTATTTCTCACATAGAAATATTAAAAACTAGAGAAAACATATTAAAAGCTAAGATGGAAATAGCAACTTTCTTTGATAAAAACAATACCCTTGTTGTTTGTGGAAATGATGACTTTTTAGGAGCCTTACCTGAGGCTGAATATAAAATAGTTAAAACTGGAGTTGGAGAAAATTTTAAGATAGGAGCTAAAAATATAGCTTTAGAAGAACTTTCATCTAAATTTACAGTTTATGATGGAGAAAAAGAAGAAGAGTTTTCTTTAGATATGCCAGGAGAACATAATATAAGCAATCTAATGTTAGGAATTGCTATAGCAAAAGAATTAGGTGTTTCCTTTGAAGAAATGAAAAGGGGATTAAAAAATATTGAAGCTACTTCAATGAGATTAGAGCTTATAAAAAAAGATGGGTTTTCAATTTTAAATGATTGCTATAATTCAAGTCCAGTAGCTGTTAAATCAGCTATAGATGTTATGAAAAACATAGAAGGAAAGAGAAGAATAGCAGTTTTAGGAACAATGAGAGAACTAGGACATAAATCAGAGGAAGCTCATGAGGAAATAGGTAAATATGCAAAGGAAAATGGAATAGAAAAAGTACTTTGTTTTGGTGACTTCTCAGAAAATATTAAAGAAGGATATGGAGAAGGATGCACTGTATATGAAAATAAAGAAGAACTAATAAAGGATTTACTTAACATTATATGTGATGGAGATATTATATTAGTTAAGGCATCTAGAAGTTTAAAATTTGAAGAAATAACTAAAGCATTATTAGAAAAGTAAATGGAACTAAGGAGGTGAAGCTGCTTAATAGTTTAAGTAGCAGAATTTTATGGAAATTTTAAAGTCAATGATAGATCCAAAGATAGTAATGGCAATAGTAATAAGTTTTATAGTAGCATCAATATTAGGACCTATTATAATTCCACTACTACATAAACTTAAATTTGGACAAAATATAAGACAAGAGGGACCAAAGAGTCACTTAAAAAAAGCAGGAACTCCAACTATAGGTGGATTAATATTTATTTTTGCAACTATTATAACAATGTTTATTATGGTTGGAAATCCAACAGATGAGGCTATGATAGCTTTATATTCCTTCGTAGGATTTGGTTTTGTAGGATTTTTAGATGACTTACTAAAGATAATCAAGAAGAAAAATGAAGGATTAACATCAGGACAAAAAATGATTTTATTATTAATCGTATCAGGATTTTTAACTTGGTATGCTTATAAATATATAGGAACTAGCATTAATATACCATTTTTAAATGGGCAAATTAACTTCGGATTATTCTATATACCTTTTGTAATGTTCTACTTTGCAGGGGTAACAAATGCGGTAAACTTAACAGATGGATTAGATGGATTAGCTACATCAGTTACTGTTTTAGTAACTACATTTTTAGGGATAATTAGTTATAATTTAGGACACATAAGTTTAGCAATATTCTGTGTTGCTTTAGCAGGTGCATTACTTGCCTTCTTAAGATTTAATGCATTCCCAGCTAGAGTATTTATGGGAGATACAGGTTCTCTTGCTTTAGGAGGAGCTGTAGCAATGGTGGCATTAATACTAAAAATGCCTTTAATACTAGTGTTAATAGGAATTATCTACGTAATAGAAACACTTTCAGTTATATTACAAGTTGCTTCATTCAAGCTTACAGGTAAGAGAATATTTAAAATGGCTCCTATACATCACCATTTTGAGCAACTAGGTTGGAGTGAGACAAAGATAGTTTCTGTATTTTCTATAATAACAGTAGTATTTTGCTTCATTGCTTTTGCTTCACTTTAGAAAATTCCTAAAATAGGAGGTTTTTAAATGAAGAAAAAAAAGACTACTAAAAAGAGTAATATTAACCCATTGGATTATGGACTTTTATATACAATAGTTATTTTATTAGCTATTGGGGTGGTCATGGTTTATAGTGCCAGTTCATATTTTGCTATGGTTAACTATAATGATAGTACAGCTTTTTTGAAAAAGCAGGCTTTATTTGCAGTAGTTGGTTTCATAGCTATGATATTTATATCAAGATGTGATTATCATAAACTTAAAAAATTAACAGGAATACTACTTATTATAACTCCTATATTATTGGTTGCTGTTTATGCATTCCCAGCAACCAAGGGAGCACAAAGATGGATAAAGTTAGGTCCACTTTCTTTCCAACCATCAGAACTTGCAAAATATGCGGTAGTTATAATCTTAGCTCATATGATTACCAATAAAGGTGAGAAGATTAAGGAGTTTTGGAAGGGAATAGTTCCTTGTTTCGTAATAGGGGGAGGATTTGCAGCTCTTATACTTGCTCAGAAAAACCTTAGTATAGCAGCTGTAACTGGATTTGTTACATTTATAATGGTTTTTGTTGCAGGGGCAAGAAAAAGATTTATGTTTGGAGTAATAACTCCAATAATTTTATTTGTAGGTTCATTCTTTACTTTATTTGAGGATTATAGAAGGAGAAGACTTTTAAACTTTATTAATCCTTGGAAAGATCCAGCTGGTGATGGATATCAGCTTATACAATCCTTTTATGCTTTAGGAGCAGGAGGAGTTACTGGACTTGGAATAGGACAATCAAGACAAAAAACTCTATACATGCCAGAGCCACATAATGACTTTATATTCGCAATAATAGGAGAAGAGTTAGGGTTAATAGGGTGTACAGTAGTAATATTATTATTTGTAATATTTGTTTATAGAGGAATAAAAATAGCAATGAGTGCTAAAGACGAATATGGAACTTTATTAGCAGTAGGAATTACTTCAATTATAGGATTACAAGCCATAATTAATATTGCCGTTGTAACAGGTTCAATGCCAGTTACAGGAGTTCCACTTCCATTTATAAGTTATGGAGGAACTGCACTTGTATTTAACTTAATGGCTATGGGAATTCTTCTTAATATATCAAGACAAAGAAATAAAAAGATTGATTAAAGGCGTTTTATACGCCTTTATTTTTTATTAAATTGTATTCATAATTTTAATAGTAATTTTTTACTATTAGTAATATTTTCTTAAAAACTTAATGAAAAAAATCTAGTAAAATGATATTATTGTTATTGAAATGCAAAATAAAGAAATAAGGAGTAATATGAGTACGAACATAAATGAATATATACAAAAAAAGAAAAGAAAAAAGACAAGAAAAAAAATTATCTTAGTTAGTATAATACTTATTGTTATATTAGGATTAATTTTAATTAAGACACCTTATTTTAATATAAAAAAGGTTAATGTTAATAATAATAATGTTATAACTAAAGAGAGTGTAATAGGAGAAAATGATATTTTAAATCAAAATATATTCTTGCTTAATACTTCTGCTCTTAAGAAAAAAATATTAAGTAATCCATATGTAAAAAGCGTTAAAATATCAAGAAAGCTTCCAGATCAATTAAGTATAAATGTAGTTGAAAGAAATGCTACATTTATTGTTAATGAGGGTACTGATTCTTATGTTTTAAATGAAAATTTAGTCATAATGGAGAAGAAAAATTCAGAAGAAGGGCTACAATTGCCTACAGTAACGGGATTAACTGTAGAAAACAGATTCTTAGGGGAACCTATGAGTACAGATAAGGATAAAGTTGAGGTTTTAAAAGAGATTGGAGAAGCTTTAAATAAAAGTAAAATAAAAGTAAACTCTGTAGATATATCTAACCTTAATAATATTGTTATAAATAAGGGTGAGGTTCAAATACTTTTAGGAAATTCAGATAAATTAAGTGATAAGTTAACTAAGATGGTTAATATATTAAATGATCCAGCAGGAAATTTTGAAAAGGGATATATAAACATAAGCTTTAATGGGAATCCTGTAATATATAAAGAAAAGTAAGGAGGAGTGCTTTTTGAAGAAGTTGTCTTCACAAATTATTATAGGTATAGTTTGTGCTTTGTTAGGGTTTTTATTAACCTACCAATTTAAAATTATAAATAATAAAGAGAAAAATATAATAGAAAATTATAACCAAAATGACATAATGGCAGAGATAGACGGTCTTAAGAAGGAGAAAGAAGAGCTTCAAAAGAATAATGATTCTTTAAATAAGAGGCTTAAAGAAATGGAGGATGCAGCAGCATCTAAAGGGGATGTAAATAATAAAATAAAAGAGCAATTAGATAAAACAAGAATGATTTTAGGAACTGAAGAGGTTAAGGGTCCAGGAATAATTTTATCCATAACACCTAAATCTCCATTGCTTACTTCAAAGGATCCTGAATATATAAGTGAAAAGGAGATAATTCATATATTAAACTTATTAGCTTTCTCAGGTGCAGAAGCTATTGCAGTTAATGATATTAGAATAACTCCTCAGACAGGAATAAAGAATGCTAGCAACTTTATATGGATAGGAAATAATGAAAGAATTTCTCCAAAGGAGAAGCTAACAATAAAGGTTATTGGTAATCAAGATAACTTAATAAAAGGAATTGATTTCCCAGGGGAAATGGACTATGGAGTATTAGGGGGTAATTATGATTATAAATATGAGAAAAAAGATTCAATTACAATACCTAAGACTACTCAAAACCTATCTTCTGAATATTTAAAAAAGGTTGATTAGGAAGGTGATTGAATGATAGTATTTATTGGGCTTTTAGTAGGTATAATAATAGGAGTTATATTTCCAGGAAGCATACCAGATAAGTTTTCCCCATATTTATCTATAGCCATAGTTGCATGCTTAGATTCTGTTTTTGGAGCTATAAAGGCTAGTTTAAAGAAAGAATTTCAAGCTGATGTTTTTATATCAGGATTCTTTGGAAATGCAGCTTTAGCAGCTTTACTAGCATATCTAGGTGATAAACTTGGAATACCACTATACTTTGCAGCTGTAATAGTATTTGGTAGTAGAATATTTAATAACTTTGCAGCTATAAGAAGGATATTGTTAGATAAAAGCAAAGAACGATAAAGAGGTGATGCTTTGAAAAATAGAGAATTTACTATTTTTATATTTACAGCTTCCGTTATAGTTGGACTTTTAATATCTATGAATATAAGTTTTGATGGAATAGAAACTACAAAGGTGTTAAATGCTAAAGAATATCAAGAGGCATATAATAAACGTAACAATCTTTATAATGAAATATCAAAGTTAAAGGAAAATAATAGGGAATTACAAAAGAAGATAAATAATTATTCAAAGAATGATGAGGATAGCAATAAAATTTCAAAGGATATGATAGAAGAGTTAAATAATAATTTAATGCTTTCTGGATTAGAAGAGGCTAAAGGACCAGGTTTAAAAATAGTTTTAGAGGATGGTGGAGAAGCTTTTAGTGGAGAAGTAGTTGATGATTTCATGAGACTTTTAAGAACTATTCATGATGATGATATGATAAAAGTCATAAATGAACTTAAAGCTGCAGGCGCAGAGGCAATATCTATAAATAACCAAAGAATAATATATAATACAGAGATATATTGTGGGGGTCAGTTTTTACGAATGAATGGAGTTAAAATACCAGCTCCTTTTTATGTTAATGTTATAGGTGATCCTGAAAAAATGGAGAATCAAATTATGAGAGACGGAAGTTATATTAAAACTCTTATGAATAGAGGAATAAAGGTTCAAATAACTAAGAGTGACGACATAACTATGCCAGCATATATAAGTGATATGAATTCTAAGTATATGGAACCTAATACAAAGTAAAAGAACTATGTTTTGTAAAAAATTTGTACAAAAAAGAAGGATTTTCTATTCCTATAAAGAAGAATATAATGTAATATATAATTAAAGGAGACAGTAAAAGTGGATATAAAAGAAAATTTAACAAAATTTACAGAAAAAATTCCAAGTAACGTTCAACTTATTGCTGTATCTAAAACAAGAACTATTGAAGAAATGGAAGAGGCCTATGAATTTGGTATTAGAAAATTTGGTGAAAATAAGGTTCAAGAAATAATAAGAAAATTTGATGAGTTTCACCAAGATGTAGAATGGCATTTAATAGGACATCTTCAAACTAATAAGGTGAAGTATATAATTGATAAAGTTCATCTTATACAATCATTAGATAGTATTAAATTATTAAAAGAAATAGAAAAGGTATATGGTAAACATAATAAAATTGCCAATACTTTAATTCAAGTTAACATAGGAAGAGAAGAACAAAAGTATGGTATCTTGGAAGAAGAGTTAGATGAACTTATAGAAGCTATAGAAGCTTGTAACAATGTTAATGTTTTAGGTATTATGACTATAATTCCAAAGGGAACAGAAGAAGAATGTAGAAAGTACTTTAGCAAAACTCATAAGCTTTTTTGTGAATTAAAAGAGAAAAAGTTTAAGAATATAAAAATGGATATACTTTCAATGGGAATGTCAGGTGACTATGAGATTGCTATTGAAGAAGGCAGCAATATGGTTAGAATTGGCCAAGGAATTTTTGGCAAAAGATTATATAAATAAAATTAGGAGGATATGTGTATGTCAAAAGTAGTTAGTAAAATGAAAAGTTTTTTAGGGTTTGATGAATTCGAAGATGAAGATGAAGTAATGGAAGAAGAAGAGGTAATGGAGGAAGAAGAATCATTTGCTCCAGTATTATCTTCTAAGAAAAATGGTAAGGTTGTAAATATTCATACAGCTAACACAGCTAAATTAATGATAACTAAACCATTAGTTTATGATGATGCAACTGAAATATGTACTGCATTAAAAAATAGAAAAATTGTTGTTATAAACACAACTTCATTAGAGCTTAGAACAGCTCAAAGATTAATAGACTTCGTTGGTGGAGCTTGTTATGCATTATGTGGAGAACTTCAAGAAGTTGAAAAAGGAGTATTTATAGTATCACCTTCAAATGTTGAAGTAAGCAATGAATTAAAGAGTGAATTAAGCAACAAAGGAATGTTCAACTGGGCTTCAAAATAATATGAATAAAAAAGATTTTATAAATTTATTAAATTTAGAAGAGTTTGAAGCATTAAAACTCTTTGAGAGATTTAATTTAGCTAGGACAAAAAATATTTCAGTATTTACTGATGAGTTTTATACTCCAGATGTATGGAGCACTCTTCAAGAAATGAATTTATTTGATGTAAATGTTGAAAGTTTTGGATTTTTTGAGGATGGAGAAAGAAGAGTAATAGCCTTTAATAAGGACGAATATGATTTGTTTCCAATAAGTCTTTTAAGGATTCAATGCAATACTAAATTTTCAAAATTAGAGCACAAGGACTATTTAGGATCTATTATGGCCTTAGGCATAAATAGAAATAAAATAGGTGATTTAATTTTAAGAGATGATGGATGCTATGTTGCTGTTCATCATAGTATAATTGACTTTTTAATTAATAATTTAAATAAAATAAGAAATCTTAATTGTAAATGTGAAATAATTTATGATTTAGATGAAATACCTAAACCTAGCTATGAAGAAAAAAATATAATAGTAACTTCTAAAAGGTTAGATTGTATAGTTGCAGCCTTGGGGAACATATCAAGAAGTAAAGCTTTAGATGCTATAAATTCAGGAAGTGTTCTTCTAGACTATAGAATAACAAAAGATAAAAGCAAAGAAGTTTCAGAAGATTCAAGACTTACCATAAGAGGTATTGGAAAGTTTAAAATAAGTAATATTTTTGGGACAACGAAGAGTGGTAGATTAAAATTGACAGTATTTAAGTATACATAGGAGTGTGATTATATGAAATTAACCCCAATGGATATTAACAACAAGGAGTTCAAAAGGGTTTTAAGAGGTTATTGTCCAGAGGAAGTAGATGAATTCTTAGACCAAATAGTCGAAGAATATGAGATTCTTTTTAAAGAAAACACTGCTTTAAAAGAGAAACTTGAAAATTCTAACGATAAGATAGAGCATTATAGTAAAATTGAGAATACAATTCAAAATACTTTATTATTAGCTCAAAATACAGCTGAGCAAGCAAAAGCTAATGCTCAAAAGGAAGCCGATGTAATAATCAAGAGTGCTAATGACACAGCTCAAAGAATATTAGATAAGGCTCACAATGATGTTATACAAATCAATGATGAGTATGACAGAGTTAAACAAGAGTTTACAAAGTTTAGAGCTAAGTTTAGAAGCTTTATGAACTTCCAAATAGATACTTTTGATGATTTAGAGAAAGATTTTATTAAGAATTTTAACATAACTAAGCCAGAGGATCAAACTGAAACAGAAGAACCACAAGGCATACAGATTGATTTTGAAGAAGAGAAAGAAGAAAAAACTGAGCTTAAAGACATCTATGAAGTGGAAACACATTTTGATGATGTAAATGAAATTAAAAGCTTCTTTGCTGAAGAGTAAAGAGCTATTAAAAAATCTCACTTTGATTAAGGTGAGATTTTTCTTTTTGTTTAATTAATTGTTGAAATTTAATATTTTATTATATAATATTTAAGATATAGCTTTAAATATTTACTTTAGAATGGAGCAAATAAACTATGAGTTTAAGTAAAGAAGTAATAAAAATAACTGAAGAAGAAAAAGGAATAAGAGCAGATAAATTTTTAGCTCTTAAAATAGAGGGAGTTTCAAGAAACTTTATTCAAGGGCTTTTTGATGATGGAAAAATTTTAATTAATGGAAAAGCAGAAAAGGGAAAATATAAGCTTTCAGTTGGAGATTGCGTTGAGGTAGAAATACCAGAACCAGAGGAATTAAAAGTTGAAGCTGAGGATATCCCATTAAATATAGTTTATGAAGATGAAGATGTAATAGTAGTTAATAAACCAAAGGGAATGGTAGTTCACCCTGCACCGGGAAATTATACTGGAACTTTAGTTAATGCATTATTACACCATTGTGATGATTTATCAGGAATAAACGGGGTTATAAGACCTGGAATAGTACACAGAATAGATAAAGATACTTCAGGAATATTAGTTGTTGCAAAAAATGATAATGCTCATCAAAAACTAGCAGAACAATTTAAAGATCATAGCATAAAAAGAGAATACTATGCTATTGTTGAGGGAAGATTTAAAAAAGAATGTGGAACAATTGATGCACCTTTAGGAAGACATCATAGAGATAGATTAAAGTATGCTGTAGTTAAAGACGGAAAGAGAGCAGTTACTCATTATGAAGTTCTTAAAGTATTTAATTCATGTTCCCTTGTTAAATGTACTTTAGAAACAGGAAGAACACATCAGATAAGAGTTCATATGGCCTTTATAGGGCATCCATTACTTGGAGATACTGTTTATGGCTTAAAGAAACAAAAGAAATTAAGTCAAGAGGGGCAAGTTCTTCATGCTAAAACATTAGGATTTATTCATCCTACTACTGGAGAATATGTTGAATTTGACTCAGAATTGCCAGAGTACTTTGAAAAAATTGTAGAGAAATTAGGAGGGTGTTAGAATATGCATCTTAAGGCAAGTTTATTAGATGAAAATGCTATAAGAAGAGCACTTACAAGACTTTCACATGAGATAATAGAAAAGAACAAAGGGGTAGAGGATATAGTTCTTGTTGGAATTAAAAGAAGAGGATATCCTTTAGCAGAGAGACTTTCAGAGTTTATAGAAAAGTTTGAAGGAGTTAAAATTCCTGTTGCTAGTGTTGACATAACATTATACAGAGATGATTTAACTAATGTTAGTGATACACCGAATTTAAATGATCCTAAAATAGATGTGGATATAAGAGGGAAAAAGGTTATTATAGTTGATGATGTTTTATATACTTGTAGAACAGCTAGAGCAGCTATTGATGCAATAATGGATCAAGGAAGACCAGAATTTATACAGTTAGCTGTTTTAGTAGATAGAGGACACAAGGAATTACCAATAAGAGCTGACTATGTTGGAAAGAATATTCCTACATCAAAGGATGAAATAATAAAGGTTCAAATCAAAGAGATTGATGGAACTGATTCAGTTGAAATATATGAAAATTAGAACTAAGGAGTAAATTTTTATGGATTATAATTTAATAGCCACTGCAACTTTTGGCTTAGAGGCTGTTGTTGCAAAGGAATTAAAAGAGTTAGGATATGAAGACCTAAAAACTGAAAATGGAAGAGTTCATTTTGAAGGGGATGAAATGGATATTGCCATAACAAACCTTTGGCTTAGAACTGCAGATAGAGTTTTAATAAAAGTGGCTGAGTTTAAAGCTGAAAGCTTTGAAGAGTTATTTAATAAAACTGTAGAGATTGATTGGAGTAAGTATATACCTGTAGATGGTAAGATGCATGTTGTTGGTAAATCTGTTAAGTCAAAACTTTTCAGTGTTCCAGATTGTCAATCAATAGTTAAAAAAGCCGTAGTTAAGAGTATGAGCAGAAGTTACGGTCAAGATTGGTTCACAGAAGATGGTCCAGTTTATAAAATAGAGGTTGGTCTTTTAAAAGATGTGGTTACCTTAACAATAGATACTTCAGGAGAGGGATTACACAAAAGAGGATATAGAGAACACTCAGGGCAAGCTCCTCTTAAGGAAACACTAGCTGCAGCTATGGTTTTACTTTCAAAGTGGAGAGGAGAGCAAACTCTTATAGACCCATGTTGTGGATCAGGAACAATACTAATAGAAGCTGCTATGATAGCTAAAAACATAGCTCCAGGATTACATAGAAAATTCGTTTCTGAAACTTGGCCTTCAATGGATAAGGAAATTTGGGATCAAGTTAGAGAAGGAGCAGAGAAATCTATAAAGAAAATTCCTTTAGATATAACTGGTTATGATATAGATAGTTGGGTATTAAGTACAGCTAAAAATAACGTAAGAAAAGCAGGATTAACTGACTGCATAACTATAGAAAAAAGAAACTTTTTTGATTTTTCAACTAAGAAAAAGTATGGATATATGATTACAAATCCACCATATGGTGAGAGAATAGGTGAAAAAGAAATAGTTTCAAAATTAAATAAACATTTTGGAGAAGTTAAAGAGAAATTAGATACTTGGGATTTTAACATTCTAACAGCATGTCCAGATTTCCAAAAAGAGTTTGGTAGAAAAGCTACTAAAAACAGAAAGCTTTACAATGGTAGACTTTTATGCTACTACTATCAATATTTAGATAATAATTTAAAGAAGTAATTTAAAAAGAATATAATATATAAAAAGTTACAAATAGAATGAAAAGATAACTGTATAAATTATTAGTTTAGTACAGAAGTTAGTAGAATCTATTTGTAACTTTTATTTTATTACTTAAGTTTTTCTAAATTTATTTCTTTTGGTGAATCCATATAAACTGTCTTGTTAGTTGAGTAGATTACCATTCCAGGTTTAGAACCAGAAGGTTTCTTTACATTTTTAACTAAAGTATAGTCTACAGGAATTTTAGTGCCACCTTTTCCTTTACTATAGAAAACAGCTAAGTTAGCAGCTTCTTCTAAGGTTTTATCAGGAATATTTGAACTTTTAACAATTACGTGAGAACCAGGTATATCCTTAGTGTGAAGCCAAGTATCATTCTTGTCAGCAAACTTTAAAGTTAAATAATCATTTTGGATATTATTTTTACCAACATAAATATCTATTCCATCAGAAGAAACATAGTGATAAGGCTTAGATTGTTTTTCTTTCTTTTTACCATTATTATTTCTTCTAAATCTTATATAGCCTGTTTCTATAAGTTCATTTTTTATAGCATCTATGTCTTCATAGTTATCTGCAACCTGTATGCTTGAAGAAACTGAATTTAAGTATTTAAGTTCATCTTCATTTATAGCTAATTGTTCTAAGGCAGATTCTTCAGCTTTTTTTAATTTGTTATATTTTTTAAAGTAAAATTGAATGTTTTCAGATGGTGTTTTATTTTCATCAAGTGAAATAGTTAGGTATTCTTCATCCTCACTATAATAATTTAAAAGGTCAACAGATTTATCTCCTTTTTTAATACTATAAATATAAGATGTTAAAAGTTCACCTTTAATCTTAAATTCCTCTTTTTTATCACATTCTTCTAAGGTTTTTTCAAGAACCTTAATCTTTTTTAAGCATCTGTCTATATTAGTATTAACTAATCTTTGAATATCTGCACTTTTTGCATGTAATCTATCTTGTTTATCCTTATTAGCAAAAAAGGCATCTAAAAGTTCACTACTATTATCATAAATTTCTTTAGTACAATGGTCTAAAATAGATAGATCTTTAAAATAAAAATCTATAATTTTTTCATTCTTGTAGAATATAATATTTTGTATATCTTTAAATATGTTATTGAAGTAATTACATATAAAATTGAATATATCATCAAAAACATATGAATCTCCAAATTGTGATTTAAATAATGAATACATTTCAAGAGAAAGATTTTTACCAACACCAGTTAGTAGCTTTGAAAAGATCTTTTCATCTAATTCATTATTATTTTTGCTTAATTCTATCTTTAAATCTTCCTTTGAAAAGTCAAAAGGATTTAATTTTTCAGATGCAGGAGGGAATACATAGCTTACACCAGGGTATAGAACTCTAAAACTATTTTTATTTGCTGTTATATGTTTTATTGATTCCATAATTTTATTATCTCTCTTTCTTACAAGAGAAATATTACTGTGTCTAGCCATTATTTCTACTACTAAAGTATATACACTATCAAAACCCATTTCATCTTTATTTGCTATATCAATGGAAACAATTCTATCTGTAGATTGTTGATATATGTCAATTATTCTTCCACCTGTTAAATATTTTCTTAATACCATACAAAAAACAGGAGGTTGTAATGGATTATTCTTACTTATTGTAGTAAAATGTAATCTAGGGTACTTGGAACTAGAGGAAATTAAAAGTTTTTTATTTTCCTTTCCACGTATATTTATTATTATTTCATCCTTTTCAGGTTGATTTATTTTGTCAATTCTAGAATTTATTAATGAATCTTTTAATTCATTTATTAAGTTATATAAATAAATACCGTCTAAAGCCATGATTTTCTTTCCTTTCTAAATTGATTGAACTTACAGTTAGTATACATCTTATAATAAAAAGTATCAATAATAGGTAATTTGAGGTGATAATATGAAGTTTTCAAAAATGCATGGAAATGGAAATGATTTTATAGTTATAGAAGATTTAAACAATGAGTATTTAGGTAAAGAGGGAGAAATTGCTCAAAAAATGTGCCATAGAAGATTTGGAATTGGCGCAGATGGGATTTTAATAGTTAGAAAGAATGAAAATTGTGATATAGAAATGGTAATAATAAATTCAGATGGATCTTATGCTGCTATGTGCGGAAATGGAATAAGATGTTTTGCTAAGTATGTCTACGAGAAGGGAATAGTAAAGAAAGATGTGCTAGATGTTTTAACAGGTGATGGAGTTAAAAGAATCTTTTTAGAAATTGAGAATGATAAGGTAAAAAGTATCAATGTAAATATGGGATTTGGAGACTTTAAACCAAAGAATATTCCAGCATTATGTGATGAAGAAATAATAGAAAAAAAAGTAAGTGTAGGAAATGGAAATTTTGAAATAACATCTTTACTTATGGGTGTTCCTCATACTATTATATTTGAGGAGGAAAAATATCCTATAGAATGTGGTAGGGACATAGAAAAGTATGAATTATTTCCTCAAGGAACAAATGTTAACTTCTGCAAAGTAATTGATAGAAATACAATGGAAGTTAGAACTTGGGAAAGAGGTGCAGGCCCAACCTTAGCATGTGGAACAGGAAATTGTGCTTCAGTTATAGCTGCTAATAAATTAGGGCTTGTAGATAAAGAAGTAAAGGTAATAGTTCCAGGTGGAGAATTAAAAGTTAATATTGAAGATGATGGAGTAAAAATGATAGGTAATGCGTCATTTATTTGTGATGGCACATATTTATTTTAGAGAGGGAAGTAAGTAAATGAGAAAAGCTGCTGCTTTAAGTTTATTAGTATTAGTTATTTTATCAACAACCCTTGCGGGATGTAATTTCGGTAAAGGGTCTAATGAAGAGGACAGTAAGGGAACAAACTTAAAACTTCCTTGTAGTGTTGTGTCTACAATTTCAGGGGAAGATGTTTTGTATTACGAAATAGAAGGGGATTCACTAAAAAAACTTGATTTATATCTTAAGGGTCATATGGAAGTTTATAGTGAGGAATTAGGTTTAGCTGTTTATAGGGAATTTGCTGATAAGGGAACAAACTTAATAATAACTAATGGAGTTAAGGAACATAAGATATCAGTAGAGGGAAATATAGAAGAATTAATTATTAGTCCAAAGGGAACTAAACTTCTATATAGATATAATTCTGGGGATAAAATAGGATACAAAGTTTTAGACTTACAAAATTTTAAGGAATTTGATTTTAATGAGAATTTAGCTATTTCTGGGGAGAATGTTAAATTTATTAATGAGGATCAATTAATTCTATATGGTGTTGACCTAGAAAAAAGACAAAGTGGGCTATATATTTATAATATTAAAGATGGAAGCTATACTTTAGAAAAGCAAATAGTTAAGGCTTTTATAGATTATATTGATTTAGTTGAAGATCAAGTTGTTTTATATACTCAAAGCAGTATTGATGGCAAGAAAAATTGCTACATATATAATTTGGATAGTAAAAAAGAATCTGTTATTTCAAATGAGGTTGGAGAAATAGAATCTTTATGTAAAATAGGAAATGTAGTGTATTTTATTGGTACAAAGGGCGAAGGATTAAGAAGCTTGTATTCAATTGATATAACAAATAATAAACTTGATAGATTAGTGTATGATTTTCCTAAAAATATATCAGAGAAATCAAAGTTAATTGTTGTTGGAGATAATATATATTTTCTTGGATTTAATGATAGTAAAGAAAAAAATGCACTATATAGATATAATCTAAAGGATAAGAGTATTAAACTTATAGATAGCAATAAAGGGCAGTATATTATTATAAAATAGTTAAAAGTTCTAGATTATTAAAAATTTTTAATAATCTAGAATTTTTTTTGTTTAAAAAAGAAATGCCTTGTCAATTATTACTGATGAGGAGGTTGATATATGAAATATACCATTAAAGATATAGATATGAAGCTAATGGAGAATATATCTAAGAATACAGCTTTAGAGATGAATTTAATTGCCTTAAAAGAAAGTTCAGGTAAGATATTTTTTTATACAAGTAAGGAAGAATCAAAGAAAAGGGAGTATTTATCCTTATTATTTAGAGAAAAAGAAATAAACTTTGTAATTGGAAATAAGGATGAAATAGAAATTTTAATTGAAGATTGTTATGGTGGAAAAAGTTTTTCTAAGGATAAATTTATTGAGGAAGAATTAATAAGTCTTATATCTTTAGGTATAGAAAAAAATATTAGTGATATTCATATTGAACCCTTAGAAGAATATGCTAACATTCGCTTTAGAATAGATGGAACTTTAGTTTTAGTTAAGAGAATAAAGAAAAATCTTTATGAAAATTTAGTCAATAAGATAAAGTTAAAAGCTGATATGGATATAAGCGATAAATTAAGATGCCAAGATGGGAAGGTGTCATTTAAAAATTATGGATATGATTGTGACTTAAGAATATCAAGTATTCCAAGTACTTTTGGTGAAAAGTTAGTAGTTAGAGTTTTATATAAGAAAAATGAGTTTATGAATATTGATAATTTGAGTTTAATGGAAGATCAAAAGAATAAAATAAATAAACTTTTAAAACTAAAACATGGAATGGTAGTTATAAATGGTCCTACAGGAAGTGGAAAATCAACAACTCTATATGCATTATTAAATTCAATAGACAAGGAAGGGATAAATATAAGTACCATAGAAGATCCTGTTGAGTTTACCATAGAAGGAATAACTCAGACAAATGTTAATGAGAAGGTTGGATTAACCTTTGCTAATGGATTAAAGCATATATTAAGACAGGACCCTGATGTTATATTAATTGGAGAAATAAGAGATGAGGAAACGGCTAAAATTGCCATAAGAGCTTCTATAACAGGGCATAAAGTATATTCAACTATACACGCTAACAGTGGTAATGAAGTTTTTAATAGATTATTAGATATGGGAGTAGAAGGATATTTAGTAAAGGAAGGAGTAAGTTCAATAATAACTCAAAGATTAGTAAGAAAAATTTGTGAAAAGTGTAAAGTGAAAATAGAGCTTAAAAATGAACTAGTTGAGAAATTAAAAGGGGAAGAGTTAAGTTTACAAACTTACTATAAAGGAACTGGATGTGAAATGTGTAATTGGACAGGTAATAATGGAAGAAAAGCAATTTGTGAAATTATATTTCCAAGAGAATATAAAAGTACAGAGGATATTACTTGGGGAGAAGAACTATTAAAGGCATGTTTTACCTTAGTTAAAAAGGGAGAAATATCTTTAGAAGAATATTACTTATTAAAAGAATGTGAGGGGTTAGATGTTTGGGTTTAAAGATGAAGCTTCATACATATGCTTAAATTTAAGCACATATGTAAAATCAGGAATGCCTATAGGACGATCATTAGACTTAATAAAGAACACTGTAAAAGATAAGAAATACAAAGAATCCTTAAAGAGAATTGAGAAAAAGGTTTTAAATGGAGAGGCTTTATCAAAGGCTTTTAAGGAGGAAGGTAACTTATATCCAGATTTAATGAAGGATATGATGAAGATTGGAGAAGAAAGTGGAAACTTAGAAGAGGTTCTAGAAAAGTGTGCTAGAAATATATTAGCTGAAAAGGAAATAAAGAATAAAATTATTAAATCTCTTAGATATCCAGTTTCACTTCTTATAGGTTTAATTATTATGATTTTTGGTTATGTAACTTATATTTTGCCACAGTTTGTAGATATGTATGAGTTAAGGGAAATTGAAGGTTCTAAAATTATGACTTTATTAAATAATTATATTAACTTTGTAGAAGAAAATCCTAATGTTGAAGTAATAGTTTTTTGTTATTTTTCCTGTGCCTTAATTTCGCTTTATCTATTATTTAAAGTAATACCCTCTGAAAAAATCTTAGAAAAGATAGAAGTATACAGAATGTATTATGAAATTAGAATATTATTTTTAATAAACATGATATTAAATAGTGGAATATCCCTAAATAATTCTTTAAGTGTATTTGGAGAAAGCTTAAGTGATATAAAGCTTAGAAAATATATTAAAAGCATAAATGAAGAATTAATAAAAGGGACTACTTTAAGCAGTAGTATAGGGAAAATAAATGTTATTTCTCATGTATCAAAGGGATTTTTAATAACAGGAGAAGAAAGTGGATTGTTTAGTAAAAATATTGAAGAGCTTTTAAAAATAAGAGAAAAAGATTTTGATAGGGCACTAAATAAAACTGTTGGGAAAATAGAGCCAGCAATGTTTATTATATTAGGTTTTGTTATTTCAGCTATGATGCTTTTAGTTTTAGTACCTACCTTTGAGGGCATGAAATATGTATAGGAAAAGAAAAGGATTTACCATTAGCGAAGTAATAATATACCTGGCAATAACTTCTCTTATTTTAGCAATACCAACATCATTTATGATTATAAAAGATAGGGGGTATGAATTAAAAGTTGAAGGAGAAATAAGTAAGATTCATGATTTTTTAATGGAAGCAAAACAGTTATCTAAGAAAGATAATTTATATGGAGAAATAATTTTTGATATTTTAGACAATAAATTAATCTATGAAAATGCTCTTAGAACTACCTCTTTAAAGTTAAATGAAGTTAAAGTAAGTTTTAATAGAGATAATTTAATTACTATAAATGAGACTGGGATGATCAGTATAGCTGGAACTATAACAATAATTGATAAAAATAATAAGCAAAGAGAAATAACCATAGTTCCAGGTATATGGAAAATTAATGTTAAGTGATTTATGAGGAAATATAGTTATGGAAGGTAAGATTAATAAAAAGAAAGGATATTTACTAGTAGATATGGTTTTAGCATTAGCATTAATATCAATACTTTTCTTAGGAATAGGAAAAAGTTATAGCACTTATATTAAAAACAACTATTATATTAAAGAAAAAATAAAAGTAGCAGAAATTATTAATTCTTTGGCTATGGAGCTAAAACACAATATATCCTTTGAAGATTTAAGAAGTATTAATAGTGGAACATATAAAATAAGTACTTTAAAGATAAATGACTTAATAAATAGTGATATTAAAGAATTTCTTAGAAAAAATTTAATATTACATAATAAAAATCATAATGATTTGGGATGGACTATTAATATAAGCCACTTTGATCAATATGAAAGTATTATTAATATAATTTATAAAAATGAAAAACCATATATAAGTGAAAATAAGGAGGTGAAAATATACAAATTTTTAGAAAAATCCTTTCAAAATTTAGAAAATCAACTGCAAAAAGAAGAAGAAAAGCATATTTATTAATTGAACTATGTATTTATTTAGGTGCTTTAGGAATTATAACCTTAAGTTTAACAAAGAATTTGATTTTTTATGTTAAGGAATATAAGAGGTTTATTCCAAAAGAGAAAGAATTAAACTACTTGTTGGATGCAGAGATGTACTTAAATTACAGGTTTTGGGATAATATGGTTGAAAATATAAAGATAAATAAAGATAAAAACTATATTTTAGTGAAATTTTGGAGAGATGGTATAGTAGCAGAAGATAAAATAGAGAAAATAAAAAATAAACTATATGTTTATTATAATTATACAGGATATGGACGAAATTACTCACCTGCACTCATAGAAGATGTTGAAAAATTTGATTTGATGGAAAAAGGAAATTTATTTTATATAAAATTAAAGGTTAAAAATCAAGAGGAGAGGATCTATTGTTATGAAAAGGCGTAAAGGTTTTGTGTCTATAGAAGTTATGTTAGTTTCACTAATTTGTAGCATGATAGTTACTATACTTATGGATAATTCATTTCAAAGGAGAAAGGAACTTGATAGAAGTTTTAAAATAACATGTCATAATATAGATAAAAATAACTCAGAGGAACAGTTTTTAAAGTACATGTTAAAAGAAAAGATTTTAAATATAGATAATATTAATAAGTTAGATTTTACTTTAAATAATATGAATGCAACTTATATTGAGGATAAAAAAGCTATACATATTAAAAGTAAAGATAAGATAAGCGGAGTTTTTAAGGATACTTACTATGGTATAGATTTTAGAAATGATGATATTGTCTTTTCAAAAAGGAGAAATTATGAGTTTATTAATAAAGACCTTAGTAATTAATGATACAAATGATATTTCAAAACTTAAGGAGTTAAAGGATAAGAGAGTAAAAATTATTCTTTTAAATGAAAAGATATTTATAGAAACACTTAGAGTTGATAAAAAGTGTAATATTGAAGAAAAAATAGAACAGCTTATAAGAGATAGATTTTTTAATTACACACCCTTAGTTCATTACGAGGTATTAAAATATAAGAAAAGTTTATTTTTAATAGTGTATTTTATTGGATGTGATGAAAGATTTAAAAGTTTATTATATGAAAGAAAGGATTTTGCTTTAACATTTCCTGAACTTAAAAATAAGAATATATTATCTTTTAAGAAAGCTACTTTTGAACTTAAAAATTTAAAAATAAGTATTTATATAAAAGGTAAACTAGTTTTATTAAAGAGTGTAAAAGATTCTAATATTATTGAAGTAATAGAGGAGAGTCTTAAAGGTTTAGAAAAAGATTTTGGAGTATCCTTAAAAGACTTTACTTTTAAAATTCAGAAAGAGTATTTAAAGGAAGAAATAAAAGAATTGTTTAAAGGTTTAAAATTAAATGAGATTAGAGGTGAGGAGAATTTATATCAAAAAATATAAAAATTTTTTACCAATTGAATATGTAGAGGAGTATAACAGAAAAATAAAGAAAAAGCTAAATATATACATATTGCTTTTATTATTATTTAATCTATTTTTTTATGGGAAAATTAAGACTGAAAATAATAAAATAAAAAATTATTTAAGTGAAATAAAGGGAGTTAATAGGGAAAGATCTTTAGACAAGGAATTTTTAGAAGATATAAATAAGTTAAAGGAAATAATTAAAGATGAAAAGATATTAAATTTAAATCTAGAGAGAAAAAGTTTTGAAGTAGAAGTAAATAGTATTTATAAAAATTCTCTTATTAATTATATTAATAAAATTAATGGAAGAGTTTATGATATAAGCTTAAATGAATCTAATAATACTTATAGATTAAAAGGAGAATTAAGGTGAAAAAATTAAAATTAGATGTAACTTTAGCTACTATTTTTATAGTTATACTATTAGTACAAGGTATAGAGCTTTTTAAATTAAGAAATTATGAAATTCCAGTTTTAACAAACTCTATAGGAGAAATGGATTTAAATACAGTATTAAAAAATATAGAAAATAAGGATTGTACTGTTTTACAATTAGAATATAAAGAGGGATGGATAGGTAAAGTTTTATTTACAGGCTCTTTAGAGGATTTAAGTAATTATGTTAATTTATTAAAAAATAATAATATTAATATAAAAAATTATAAAATAGAAAAATCAGAAGAATTAAGGTGTTTTTTGGAGCTTAAGGTTGTATAGTCTTGTAAATTTAATGAAAATAATTGCATTTATTATTAGCTTTTGATAAAATATGATTGTTGTTTTACACTTTAAATAGTAAATAAGTAACAAGGTAACTCTAGAGGGTATTAATTTATCTTAAAGGGTTATAATATAAAATGAATTAATAGATTTTGGAGGGATACTTAATGATATCAGGAAGTGATTTAAGAAAAGGAACTACTTTTGAACTGGATGGACAAGTATACACAGTTATAGACTTCTTACACGTTAAACCAGGAAAAGGTGCTGCTTTCGTTAGAACTAAATTAAGAAACGTTATAATGGGTGGTGTTACAGACAGAACTTTCAACCCAACTGATAAATTACAAGAAGCTATAATCGAAAGAAAAGAAATGCAATACCTTTACTCAGATGGAGAATTATACTACTTCATGGATCAAGAAACTTTCGAGCAAATTCCTTTAAACCATGAAAAAGTTGAAGATGCTATAAAATTCTTAAAAGAAAACATGAACGCTGTAATCAAATTCTACAAAGGAGAAGCTTTCTCAGTAGAAGCTCCAAACTTTGTTGAGTTATTAATCACTGAGTGTGAGCCAAGTGTTAAAGGAAACACTGCTACTACAGCTATGAAAACTGCAGTTGTTGAAACTGGTGCAACAGTTATGGTTCCTATGTTCGTTGAAGAAGGAAACACTATAAGAATAGATACTAGAACTGGCGAGTACATGGAAAGAGTTTAATAAAAACTTGATTTAAATGTATTTAAGTCAAATTTATCTAGTGAATATAGATAAAAATAAATTTATGCTAAGCTTAAAAAGCTTAGCATATTTAATATAAGGAAGTGATTTCAGTGAAGGATATTAAAAATAACATTAGCAACTTACTTAAAGCTATGGATAAAAACACTGAGTTAGATAAAGAATTTAAGGATTCCTTACTTAATGTAATTTCATCTTTAGTTGATAAGGTTGAAGAGTTACAAGTTAATGTTGAAACTTTAGATGAAAATGTAAATCTACTAAATGATGATTTAAGTGGAGTACAGGATGAACTTTTTGAAGAGCTAACTTTAGAAGAGCTTGAAGAATATGATGATGAATACTGTGAAGTAGTTTGTGATAAATGTCATAAGCCTATATACATAGAAAAAGATATATTAAACAGATCTGAAAGTATACCTTGTCCTTATTGTGGAAATGAATTTGAAGTTTAATAAACTGTGCCTTATAAAAGGTACAGTTTATTTTTTTGCCCAAAATTAGAAAATACTTAGAATAGTTTTTTATGTAAAGTAATAAATTTAAATAGAAGAGAAGAAGAGGACTCAAAAAAGATTTATTATTTTAAAAATAATTAGAATAATTTCTTATGTAAAGTAATAGATTTAAATAGAAAGGAGAGGAGGTACTTTGAAAGAAATATTTGATGTATTACCAGATAAGATAAATTCTTGTTTAAAAGATAAAAATAATTTAAATAAATTACAAGAAATTAGAGTTAAGGTTGGAAAGCCTCTTAACATAGTTTTAGATAATACAGAAACAATTTTTAACTATGTAATAAGGAGAGAGGATGTTAAAGCCATAATTCAAAAAATAAGTAACTACTCTTTATATGCCTTTGAGGAAGATATAAGGCAAGGATATATAACTATCCAAGGAGGGCATAGAGTTGGATTAGCAGGTCAATGTGTAATAGAAGATAATTCTATTAAAACTATTAGAAATATAACTTCTTTAAATATTAGAGTTTGTAGAGAAATAGTAGGCTGTTCAAATAGTTTAATGAATAGCTTGGTAGAAAATAACAGGGTAAATAATACTTTAATAATATCTCCACCTAAATGTGGAAAAACCACACTTTTAAGAGATATTACAAGAAATATATCTAATGGAATTTCTCAAATTGGTTTTAAGGGAAAGAGAACAGTTGTAATTGATGAAAGAAGCGAAATAGCTGCTTGTTATAATGGAATTCCCCAAATGAATGTAGGAATGAGAACTGATGTATATGATAACTGCATAAAAAGTGAAGGGATGATGATGGCTGTAAGAGGGCTTTCTCCAGAGGTTATTATATGTGATGAAATTGGAACTTATAAAGATATGGAAGGATTAATGATGGCATATAATTCAGGAGTTAGTATTATAGCTACCTTACATGGAAGAAATGTTGAAGAATTGTATAGGAGACCTGTTTTTAGGGAGATTGTTGAAAATAATATAATAAATAAAGTTGTAGTTCTTAGTGGTAAAAAAGGAATTGGAACAATTGAGGGTATATATAATGTTTAACATAATAAAATTATCTTTAAATTTTCTAGTAGGTTATGAAAAATAAGATACCTATTTTCAATTGGTACTACTGAATTTATTAGAATGAATAAAAGATATAAAAATAACAAATCTACTAGAAAAGTTATCTTTAATAGGAGGAGGAAATGAAAGTTTTTTTTCTGCTTATTATAGTTCTACTTAGTTCTTTAATTGGATACCTGTATGGAGAAGGATTTAGAAATAGACTTTCACAACTTAGAGAGTTAAAAAGAGCTTTAATAGACTTTGAAAATGATATTGTTTATACTTACACTCCTTTACCAGAGAGTATAGAGAGTATAGCTTTAAAAGCTAAAAGTCCAATAAAAGAGTTATTTAATGAAATTTCTTTGAAATTAAAAAATAATGAAGTAGAAAATGTATATATGGCTTTTAAAGAAAGTATAAATGAACATAAGAAAGAAATGAATCTAAGGAATAAGGATTTTGAAATTTTATTAGATCTTTCAAAGTCTTTAGGAGAAACCAATGTAGAGGGACAAATTAAGATATTTAATTTAGCAAAGGAAAAGCTAGATATAGAATTAGAGATTGCTGAAGATGAATGTAATAAAAATACTAAGGTATATAGGTATTTAGGGGTTGCAGTAGGTGCAATGATAGCTATTTTTCTTGTTTAGTCTAATAGATTTTTAGAAAAGAAATTTTATTTTTGGACTATTTAATAAGAGTTAAGTTTTAGGGGGAGGCCATATATGTCGGATTTATCTTTGATTTTTCAGATTGCAGGAGTTGGTATAGTGCTTGTTATACTAGATAAAGTTCTTGATCAAAGTGGTAAAAAGGAGTATGCAACTTTAGCTAATATAGTTGGGGTAGTCATAATACTTACCATGATGATTCAACTTATAAGTAGATTATTTTCTTCTGTTAAATCTATGTTTTTATTTTAATAGATTTATGAAATACATTGAGAAGGAGGTGTCTATGACAGTAATCTAAGGTTTAAATAAAGCAAAAGATTACTGGCAAAATGAAATATGGATGTAGTTATACAAGTAATAAGCTTTGTACTAATAAGTTTATTTTTATATCTAGTTTTAAAAGATAATAAGAGCACCTTTGCAGTTTTTCTTCTTTTAGGAGCTGGCATAGTAATTTTTCTTTTTGTAATGCCTTATGTTAATGAAATAATAGCATTTATGCAGGATATAGCAAGGGAGTCTGGAATGGATTCATCATATATTGCTATAGTTATGAAAATTATTGCCATAGCATATCTTTCCACTTTTTGTAGTTATATATGTAATGATGCAGGGGTCACAGTACTAGGTAAGAAGGTAGAGTTTACAGGAAAAATTATGATTCTATTATTAGCTATACCAATAATGGCTAATATTTTGAATTCTATTTTAAGTATAATGTAGGAGCTAAGATATGAAAAAGTTGATAAACATAATATTATTATCTCTTATCTTTGTATTTTGCTTTAACTTAAAAGTTTTGGCGAATGATAACTTAGAGAGTTCAAAAGAAAAAATAGACAATGACTCAAGAATAGAAAGATTTTATGATTATATAAATAATTTAGAAACAGAAGAAGATATATTAGGCAATATGTCTGCTAAGGAATATATAATGAATTATTTAGAAAGTGGAGAAGATCCAATAACCTTAAAGAAAATAGGTGCTTCAATACTTAGTTATATGTTTAGAGAACTTAACATAGTTTTAAAGTTTATTGCGTCAATACTAGTAATTGCTCTTTTAAGTGCTTTACTTAAAAATTTACAGGATGCTTTTAATATTGAAGAAGGAGTAACACAGGTAGCATTTTTTGCTTGCTATGCTCTACTTATAATGCTTTTAACTAAAAGTTTCTTTATATCTCTTAACTTAGGAAAGGAAGTCTTAACTTCAATTATAGATTTTATGAATGTTATTGTTCCAGTTATTGTAATGCTTATAGCTACCTCAGGGGGAGTAACATCAGCTGTTACCATAGACCCCATAGTACTAGGGGCAGTTTCTATAACTCCTAGAATTTACACATACTTTTTATTCCCATTAATATTAGCATACTTTACATTACAGTTTGTTAATAATCTTTCTAGCGAATTTAAAATAGATAGAATGTGTAAGTTTATAAAACAGGTTGTTATGATATCTCAAGGATTTATATTAACAATATTTGTTGGAATATTAACTTTAAGAGGAATGACGGCAGATACCTTAGATGCAGTGGCTGTAAAAACAGTAAAATTTGCTGTAGATAATTTTGTGCCTATAGTGGGAAAGGCATTTTCAGATGCAATAACCACAGTGGCAGGATATTCCTTAGCTATGAAAAGTGTAATAACTTCTTTAGGAGTAATAGTTTTAGTTGTAATTGTAATTTATCCAATAATAAAAATAGGCCTTATGGCTATATGTTTTAAACTTACCTCCGCGGTTATTGAGCCTGTTGTTGATTCAAAGATTTCTAGCAGTGTGGAAACCGTTGGAGAAGCCTTATTTATGATAATGTCATGCATAATAAGTGTCAGCATAATGTTCTTTATTATGGCATCTATGATGGCTACAGCAGGTAATTTTATAGTAGGAGGATAGAAATAAGATGGAACTTTTAAAAAATTGGATTTCAACCCTTTGCGTTGTTATAGTCATTATATCTATTGCTCATATAATTTTACCTAATTCTTCAATAAAAAAACATGTTAAATTTGCATTTTCATTAATAATACTTTCTGTAATGCTATCACCAATAATAGGGATTTTAACTATGAATAAGGATATAGATGAAACTGTTTTTCAGGAAAAAATAAGTGATGTTACAAGATCTGATGAGGAAAAAAAGTTATTATATGATGAAGAAGCAATTTTAAAAAGTGTTGAGAAAAACTTAGAAAAGTCATTAAAAGATGAATTCTATGAGAATGAGTTTGAGGTTAATTTAATTGGGAAAATAGATTTTGATGAAGTGAAATTTAATATAGAAAAAGCAGAAATTACAGTTTTAGATGAAAAAAAAGTAAAAAAAGTAGATAAGGTTGTTGTTGGAAAAGAAAAGGTTAATAAAGAAGAGAAAAAGGATTCTTTTTTAGAAAAAATTGAAAAGTTTGTTGAAAAGGAACTTGAAATTTCTCATGAAAATATAATTGTTTCATATGCCTAGGAGGGGGTATAAAGATGCATGAGTTAAAGGAGAAAATAGCTAATCTTTTTAAACAGAAGAATATTACTAATTTAATAATATTACTTTTATTAGTTATAATGTTTTATTTAGTTGTGTCATATTTTACAGGTGTAAACAATATAACTAAAAGTGAGAAAACTAATTTAGAAAAAGTATCAAAAGAGGATATGAATAGTAATAGTCAAAAAGATTCAGAAGTTTTAAGTTATCAAGAAAAACAAGAAAAAGATTTAGAGAGGATATTAGGAAAAATAAATGGAGTAGGATCAGTAGATGTAGTAATAAACTTTCAAAGCAGTGAAGTAAAAGTACCAGCTGTAGATAATTCTTCTCAAAAAAGCACTACAGAAGAAACTGATAGTGAAGGAGGAACAAGGGTTAATTCACAAGAAACTGATGGAGATAAAATAGTTATGTCAAATAGCTCAAATGGAAGTGAACCAGTTATATTAAAAACAGAAAAGCCAGAAGTTTTAGGAGTCATGGTTGTGGCTGAAGGTGCAGAAGATAGCAAGATAAAGTATGAAATAACAAAAGCGATATCAAGCTTATATAACATAAGTGTTGATAAGGTAAATGTATTAGCAATGAAAAAATAAAATTAAAATTTATGGGGGGTTCATTATGAACAGAAAACAAGCAGGGATAATTTTAACACTTTTAGCATTAATAGTTTGTACTGGCGTTCTAGCAACTAGAGTTAACAATCAAATTAAAGAGAGTATGGGAGAAGTTCCTACAGCTTTTGGAGAAAATGATGACAATGCAACTGAAACATCTTCAAATTATTTTTATGAATCAAGAAATTTAAGAGAACAAAAAGATTCTAAAACTATCGATAACTTAAAAGCTATAGTAGAAGATAAGAACACTTCAGCAGAACAAAAAGAAGAAGCTGAAAAAGAGTTAACTGAAAAAACTATGGCAAGAGATTATGAAACAAGAATAGAACTTAGTATAAAGAGCAAAGGTTATGAAGATGTAATATGTTTTATAGATGGTGATAATGCTAAGGTTGTAGTTAAGACTAATGAGGAGTTAACTCAAGAGAAAATGGTTGAAATCCAAGATATAGTTATGAATGTATCAAAAGTATATGACGTTGATATAGAAAAAAAATAATTAATTGTATTGTAATTAGTTATTTGCTATAATGAACCTATAACTAATTAAGTTTCGTGAAGATTAGTAGGAGGGTTCAGCTTTATGAATGAAATGAATAGAGATGAAGCTAACTTAGGTATAGTTAATATATCTGATGAAGTTATCGGTGTCGTAGCTGGTATAGCTGCATCTGAGATAGACGGAATACTTGAGATAAATCACAATAATAGCACTGGAATAGGACATAAATTTTCAAAGAAAAGTTTAGGTAAGGGCATTAAGGTTAATGTGGAGAATGGTGAAGCAGTTATAGAAATTGGTGTTACTGTTCAATACGGAATTAAGATCCCTGATGTAGTTTCTCAAGTGCAGGAAAACGTAAGAAGGACTGTTGAAGCTATAACTGGACTTAAGGTGGCACTAGTGAACATATATGTGCAAAACATAATTATCTTAAAAGAAGAAGATAAAAATGAAATATTAAAAAAATAGTAGTCACCCTCTGATTTCAGAGGGTGTTTCATTGTGTTAAATCATTAACTATATGATTAATAATATAAATTAAGACAATAATACTAAATAGAGTATTTTCAAAACATAGGAGGATATAATGAATAGAGTAAAATCAAGAGAATATTTATTACAATTAGCTTACCAAATGGAAATAACTTCAGAAACTGCATTAGAAACTTTCAATTCTTTTATGGAGAACGAGGACATTTCTAAGGATGATTTAGATCTAGCATACATAAAATCAGGATTATTAGGAATAGAAGAAAATAAGGAAAAGTTAGATTCTTTAATAGAAAGTCAACTTGTAAAATGGAAATTAAACAGAATTTCAAAGGTTAACTTATCAATTTTAAGAATTTCTACATATGAAATATTATTTGCAGAGGATGTACCAGGAAAGGTATCAATAAATGAAGCTATTGAATTATGTAAAAAATATTCAGATAATAAATCAGTTTCATTTATAAATGGAGTTTTAGATAAAGTATATAAGAATATTAAATAGGGGCTAAATTTATTTTAACTAAAATGATAAGATTTGGAGGGGCAGGTAATGGATAAAATTTTAAGCGGAAAAACAGTGGCTATAGACATAAAGGGGCAAATTAAGAGTTATACAGAAGAATTAAAAGCTTCTGGAAAGTCTTTAAAAATATCGTCTATACTAGTTGGGGATGATGGAGGCTCAGTATATTACCAAAACTTCCAAGAAAAATTAGCTAATAATTTAGGAATAGACTTTGAGAAGATAAAATTAGATGAAAGTATTTCAGAAGAAAATCTGAAACTTAAGATAGAAGAGTTAAATAAAGATGACAGTGTAAATGGAATAATGCTTTTATTACCTTTACCAAAGCATATTGATGAGAGAGTAGTTACAAATTTAATAGATGCAGATAAAGACTTAGATTGTCTTTCTGAGGTAAGTGTAGGTAGATTCTATAAGGGTGAGAAGTGTTTTATGCCATGTACACCAAACAGTGTAATAACTCTTTTAAAAGCTTATAACATTGAAATTGAGGGAAAAGAAGTTGTTATTATTGGAAGAAGTAATATAGTTGGTAAACCTCTTTTTCAAATGTTTTTAAATGAAAATGCTACAGTAACAGTATGTCATTCAAAAACTAAGAACCTAAAAGAAGTTTGCAAGAGAGCTGACATATTAGTAGTAGCTATTGGAAGGGCTAATTTCATAGATTCTTCTTATGTTAGAGAAGGAGCGGTTGTTATTGATGTAGGAACTAGTGAGGTTAATGGTAAAATAACGGGAGATGTTAATTTTGATGATGTTTATGAAAAGACATCATTAATTACACCAGTTCCAGGAGGAGTAGGTTCTTTAACTACGACTCTTCTTTTAAAAAATGTTTGTAAGGAGTTAGATTAGAATGAAACTAAAGACATTATCTGTTGGCGAAGTTAATAACTACGTTAAAAAGTTAGTTGAAAATGACTTTATATTAAAGAATCTTAATGTCAAAGGTGAAATATCTAATTTAAAATTCCATTCAAGTGGTCATATTTATTTTTCATTGAAAGATGAAAATAGCAAGGTTAACTGCATTATGTTTAAAAATAATGCAGTTAATTTAGATTTTAGACTAGAAGAAGGAATGAAGGTAGAAATAAAGGCTAGATTAGGTGTTTATCATAAAGAAGGAACTTATCAGCTTTACTGCGAAAATATTAAAAAAGCAGGAATTGGAGAACTTTTTGAAGAATTTCATAAGTTAAAAAAAGAACTTAGTGAAGAAGGAATTTTTGATGAAAAATACAAAAGAGCCTTACCAAAATTCCCTAAGAGAATTGGAATAATTACAGCAAAGACTGGAGCAGCAGTAAGGGATATAATAAACGTAATACAAAGAAGAAATAAATCTTTAGATATTATTTTATATCCAGCTAAGGTTCAAGGAGAAAATGCAGCAGATTCAATAATCGAGGGTATTAGATATTTTAATAATGAGAAATCAGTTGATGTTATCATCTTAGGTAGAGGTGGAGGATCTATTGAAGAACTTTGGGCTTTTAATAATAGAGACTTAGCATATGAGATATTTAATAGTAGAATACCTACTGTATCAGCTGTTGGTCACGAAGTAGATTTTACTATTAGTGATTTTGTAAGTGATATGAGAGTACCTACACCATCAGCAGCAGGAGAGTTAGTATCACCATCATTACAAGAAATGATAAATGATTTATTAAATAAAAAAGAGTTCTTACATAGAGCTATTGATAGAAAATTTTTAAATGCAAAGAGAGATGTAGATTTATTACACAAAGGATTAAAAGGTAATAATCCTACACATATAATTGAAAAAAGAATAAAAGAAGTAAATTCCTTAGAAGAAAAGTTAAACTTTTTAGGAAAAAGAAAAATTGATAAGGCAAAAGATGAGCTTATTGCTTTAAATAGCATATTACAAACCTTAAATCCATTAAACACCTTAGGAAGAGGATATTCAGTAATAATGGATAAAGAAGATAAAGTAATTAACAAAGTAAGTGAATTAAAAAAGAACGATATGGTAAAAGTGATAATGAAGGATGGTTCCGTTAATATAGATATAAAAATTATTAATGAATAAGGAGCAAAGAGGGATAAGATGGCTAGAAAAGAAACTAATTATGAAAGTATGGTTAGTGAATTAAATGAAATCGTAAAGCAACTTGAAAATGGAGATTTAACTTTAGAGGAGTCTATAAAAAGCTATGAAAATGGCGTTAAAATAGCAAATAAACTATATAAGAAGCTAAGCACTTTAGAAGGCAAAATAAAGGTTGTTGAAGATGAAAAAGAGGAAGACTTTGGAGGATACAGCAATGAATATTAATAGCTTAAAAGAGGAAGTTGATCAATCTTTAAAAGCTTATTTTGATAAAGATAGAGAATACAATAAAGTTTTATATGATTCAATGGCATATAGCGTAAACGTAGGAGGAAAAAGAATAAGACCAATCTTAATGCTTTTATCTTACTATATTTATAAAAGTGATTATAAAAAAATATTAACACCTGCAATAGCTATAGAAATGATACACACTTATTCTTTAATACATGACGATTTACCATGTATGGACAATGATGATTTAAGAAGAGGAAAACCTACAAATCATAAGGTTTTTGGAGAAGCTATTGCTGTTTTAGCTGGAGATGCTCTTTTAAATGAAGCTATGAAAATTTTAGTTGATTATTCTTTAGAAGAAGGAAAAAGTGCATTAAAGGCAACTAAAATAATTGCAGATGCAGCAGGATCAGATGGAATGATTGGTGGTCAAATTGTTGATATAATAAATGAAGATAAGGAAGAAATTTCTTTAAAAGAATTAGATTATATGCATTTAAAGAAAACCGGAGAACTTATAAAAGCTTCAATAATGTCTGGGGCTATTTTAGCGGAAGCTTCAGAGAGAGATATTAAAAAATTGGAGGATTTTGGATATAAGTTGGGCTTAGCATTTCAAATAAAAGATGATATATTAGATGTAGTGGGAAATGCAAAAGATTTAGGGAAGAATGTTCACAAAGACCAAGAAAGCAATAAAAATAATTATATAACCATTTTTGGATTAGAAGAGTGTAAGAAAAAATGTGTGAATATAACTGAGGAATGTATAGATATATTAAGTTCAATAGAAGGAAATATAGAGCCTTTAAAAGTTTTAACCATGAAACTTTTAGAGAGAAAATTTTAATAATGAAGGATTTGGTTTTAATGAGTGAAATTCTACAGAAAATAACTGATCCTAAAGAAATAAAGGATTTAGATGAGAAAGAATTAGAAATGTTAGCTAAAGATCTAAGAGAATTTTTAATAGAAAGCGTTTCAAATACTGGTGGACATTTTGCTTCAAACTTAGGTGTTATAGATCTAACAGTAGCTTTATTTAAAAACTTTGATTTTAGTGAAAATAGAATAATATGGGATGTAGGACATCAATCTTATGCTTATAAGATATTAACTGGAAGAAAAGATAAATTTAATACTTTAAGACAATATGGTGGATTGTGTGGTTTTCCTAAGAGGACAGAAAGCGAATATGATTTTTTTGCCACTGGACATAGTAGTACATCACTATCTTCAGCAGCAGGTATGGCTAGAGCTCAGAAGATTCTTGGAAAAGATAATAAGGTCATAGCAGTTATAGGTGATGGAGCCTTAACTGGAGGTATGGCTTTAGAAGCCTTAAACGATATTGGATATAGAAAAGATAATCTTATAATAATATTAAATGATAATCAAATGTCTATATGTAAAAATGTTGGAGGACTTGCAACCTATTTAAATAAGCTTAGAATGGGTGTAGGTTATAATAAATTAAAATCAGATATTGGATCAACTTTAGATACAACTTCTTTGGGAAAAAGAGTAAAGAACTCTCTTTCAAAATTAAAAGATGGTATCAAAAAGATTGTTGTACCAAGTATGTACTTTGAGGATATTGGATTGAAATATTTTGGCATAGTAGATGGACATAACATTAGAGAATTAAATGAAGTTTTAAGCATAGCTAAAAGTATAAAAGGACCAGTTATAATACATACAGTTACTAAAAAAGGAAAAGGATATGAATTAGCAGAAAAAAATCCTAATAAATATCATGGAGTATCTCCTTTTGATTTAGGAGAAGGAGTGATTTCAAAGTTTGCAAATAGAAATTATTCTTCTACCTTTGGAGAAGAAATGATTAAATTAGCTAAAAATGATGACAAAGTTGTTGCAATTACAGCTGCTATGCCAGATGGAACAGGATTAAAAGATTTTAGAGAAGAATTTCCTGATAGATTTTTTGATGTAGGTATAGCGGAACAACATGCTGTTACATTAGCTGCTGGAATGGCGGCAGAAGGTTTAAAACCATTTTTTGCAGTCTATTCTACTTTCTTACAAAGAGCTTATGACCAAGTTTTACATGATGTATGCATACAAAATCTACCTGTTACACTTTGTCTAGATAGAGCTGGCTTAGTTGGAGAAGATGGAGAAACTCATCAAGGTATATTCGATATTTCATTTTTATCTCCAATGCCTAATATGACTATTGTTGCACCTAAGTGTATAGATGAAATGGAAGTTATCTTAAAATGGGCAAGTAATTTTAATGCACCTTTAGCTATAAGATACCCAAGAGGTGGAGATATTGATGTTAATTTAAAACCATTAAGTAAAATAGAATATGGAAAATGGGAAAAGGTTCAAGAGGGAGAGAAAATAGCAATAGTTGCCACTGGTAAAATGGTTCAACATGCTATGATTGCTACACAAAAAATAAAAGAAGAAAAAAATATAGATATTTTAATTATAAATGCAACCTTTATAAAACCAATAGATAAAGAATTATTAAATTCCTTGTCAAAGGATGGATTTAAGATTGTAACTATTGAAGATAATATTAAAAAAGGTGGCTTTGGAGAAGGCGTTCTAGAGTATTTAAATGAAATTGGACATGAAGAAAAAATTGTTACATTAGCATTTAATGATAAGTTTATAGAACATGGTAAGCCTGATATTTTATATAGAATTAATGGATTAGATGCAGAGGGAATAAAAAACACATTAATTGAATTACTTTAAAGGAGAAAATTATGGCAGAAAAAAAAGAGAAAAAAGAAAGACTTGACGTACTTCTTGTTGAACAAGGTATTGCTGAGTCAAGAGAAAAAGCTAAAAGATATATAATGGCAGGTATGGTATTCATAGGAGAAAAGAGAGTTGATAAGGCTGGAGAAAAGGTTCCTGTAAGCTCAAATATCATATTTAGAGGAGAAAAACTACCTTTTGTTAGTAGAGGTGGGTTTAAACTTGATAAGGCAGTTAAATCCTTTGGAATAGACCTTAAAGGAAAGAGATGCTTAGATATTGGAGCATCAACTGGTGGATTTACTGACTGTATGCTTCAAAATGATGCTTCAAAAGTATTTTCAATTGATGTTGGTTATGGGCAATTTGCTTGGAAACTTAGAGTAGATCCAAGAGTTGTCTGTATGGAAAGAACTAACGTAAGATATGTAACCCCAGAGCAAATAGGAGAATTATGTGATTTTGCATCAATAGATGTATCTTTTATATCATTAACAACAGTTTTGCCAGCTGTACTTAATCTTTTAAATGATAAGGGAGAAGTTATGGCTCTTATTAAACCTCAATTTGAAGCTGGTAGAGAAAAGGTTGGTAAGAAGGGTGTTGTAAGAGAAGCTTCTACTCATAAAGAAGTAATTAAGAAGATTGTTGATTTTGCTTTATCACACAAATTAAATATATTAGGTCTTGATTTCTCTCCTATAAAAGGACCAGAAGGAAACATAGAATATTTAATATATTTAAAGAAGGATAACAATACAGAAGAGTTTGATTATAATATTATAGATGAAATTGTAGATAAATCTCATAGTGATTTATAAAAATTAAATTATTAAATAAGAGATATTAATTTTATAATTACTTTAGAGAAACTGCATAGTTAAAGTAAAGGTGTGTTTGGGGCATGAGAAATATAGGAATTATAATTAATAAAGAAAAAGATAAAGAAAATAAAATTTTAAATTTGGTTATTTTAAAGGTTAAAGAATATCTAAATCCTGATGAAATAAAAGTTATAGACCAATTTTATAAGGGAGATTATAAAGATTTAATGTCTTTAGATCTTTTAATAGTTCTTGGTGGAGATGGAACGCTTTTAGGTGTGGCTAGAAAATTCTCTACAGTTATAGATACTCCAATTTTAGGAATTAACATTGGAAATTTAGGCTTTTTAGTTACAGCTGAGATAAGCGAATTAGATGAAGCTTTATATAGAATAAAGGTTGGTGATTATAAGGTAGAGGAAAGAATGTTACTTTCTTGTACTATAGAAGGGGTAACTTGTTCAGATGAAAGGGCTTTAAATGATATTGTTGTTGCTAGAGGAACATTATCTAGAATGGCACAATATGAGGTCTTTATAAATGATGAACTTTATGCTACTTTTAAAGGGGATGGAGTTATAATTTCTACTCCAGTTGGATCAACAGCCTATTCTTTTTCCGCTGGAGGTCCACTTATAATGCCAAATTTACAAATAGTATCAATAGTCCCTATATGTCCTCATACACCTAATTCAAGGCCTATGATAATAGATGGAAATAACAAGATAAGAGTTAAGCCACTTATTAATGAATCAGATGTCTTTGTTACAATAGATGGACAAAAAGCATTAAAGTTAGAAAAACACAATGAAGTTTTAATAAAAAAAGCAAAAGAGTTTTTTAGAATAATTTCATTTGATAATAAAAGTTATTTTAAGGTACTAAGGAAAAAATTGTTTAAGATAGAATAAATATTATGAAGGTGAGTTGAAGATGAAATCTAAGAGACATTCTAAGATAATTGAAATTATAAAATCAACAGCGATAGAAACTCAAGAAGAGTTAGCGGAAGAATTAAAAAAAGCTGGGTTTGATGTTACTCAAGCTACAGTATCTAGAGATATAAAAAATTTAAAACTTGTTAAAAAACAAGATAATAAAGGACACTATAGATACACAATCATAGAAGAAGAAAAAAATGAAATGGTTGATAGATTAAGTAATATATTAGAAAATACTGTAACTTCAGTAGAAAATGTTGAGAAGATGGTTGTTGTTAAAACAATATCAGGTTCAGCATCTGCAGCAGCAGAAGCAATAGATATCCTTAATTTAGGTGAAATTGCTGGTACTATAGCAGGAGACAACACAATATTTATATTAGTTAGAAGCTTAGAAAAAGCAGAAACTCTAGTTTCTAGGATACTAGAAATGATAGAAGGATAGTTAAGGAGGAGAAGTATGCTTTTACAATTAACTATAAATAACTTTGCTTTGATAGAAAAAGCATCTTTAGATTTTAAAGAAGGATTCACTATTTTATCAGGAGAAACTGGAGCTGGTAAGTCTATTCTTATAGATGCGATAAATTATGTTCAAGGAAGTAAGTTTAATAAGGACTTAATTAGAACTGGAGAAGAAAAGACTTTTGTAGAGGCTATATTTTCAATAGATGATAATGAGAGGCTTAAAGAAATTTTAGATGATTTAGAAATAGAGTATGATGATACTTTAATAATTTCTAGAGAAACTTTTATAAACGGTAGAAGTAATATAAAGGTTAATGGAAGAAGTATAATAGTAGCTACTTTAAAAAAAATAAGTAGCACACTTCTAGACATACATGGTCAACATAATAATCAAAATTTATTAAATAAAGAAAATCATATAATGTATTTAGATGATTTTGGAGATTCTAAGTTAAGTGAAGATTTAAAAGAATATGGAGAAAAATTCTCAGAGCTTAAGGAGATAGAAAAAAAAATAAGTGAATTAAGCAATGAAGGAAAAGATGAAAAACTTTTAAATTATTTAGAATATCAATTAAATGAAATTGAAGAAGCTAAGCTTAGAAATGGTGAAGAAGAGGAATTAACAGAAAGATTTAATGTTTTATCTAATGCAGAAAAAATAAAAAATTCACTGGGAATATCATATAATCTATTAAATGGTATTGAAAGCAGTGTGGTGGATTCTTTATCAGTAGTAAATAGGGAACTTTCAAATGTTGAAGAGCATTTAGAAAAAATCAAAAATATAAACGCTAAAATAATGGAAATGTACTATGAAATACAAGAAATGGCTAGAGAAATTAGAGATATATGTGATGAAAGTGTTTATGATGGTAATGAATTAGAAGAAATAAATAGCCGTATGTTTAAAATTGCTTCCTTAAAGAAGAAGTATGGAAATAGTATAGCTGAAATCTTAGAATATAAAAATAATATTTTATCTCAAATAAATAATATTAAAAACTCAGAAAAAATAATTGAAGATCTTTTAAATGAAAAAAGTAAAGTTGAGAATGTTTTAAGTGAAATAGCTAATAGAATTCATAATAAGAGAATAGAACTTTCAAAAGTTTTAGAAGAAAATATACATAAAGAACTAGCCTATGTTGGTTTAGGAAAATGTAGATTTGAAGTTCTTATTGAGGAAGATGAAACCTTTAATTTTAAAGGTAAGGACAAAGTACAATTTCTTATATCAACAAATCCTGGTGAACCATTAAAGCCTATGGAAAGAATAGTTTCTGGAGGAGAACTTTCAAGAATAATGTTAGCTTTAAAAGCTGTGTTTATAGATAAGGATAAGATTCCTACAGTTATATTTGATGAAATAGACACAGGTATAAGTGGAAGAGTAGCTCAATCCGTTGGAGAAAAGATGTATGAAATATCAACAAAACATCAAGTTTTTTGTATCACACATCTTCCTCAAATAGCAAGTATGTCGGACAATCATTATATGGTTAGGAAAAAAGTAATAGATAATAAAACTTTTTCAAAGGTTGAACCTATAACTTATAATCAAAAAATTGAAGAGGTTGGAAAAATGCTAGGTGGCGTTGAAATGACAAGCAATACATTATTAAATGCTAAAGAGATGATAGAGTTAGCTGATACAAAAAAAGAAACAATTAAGACTTTTCATACATAATAAAGTGATTTTTAATACAAAATAGAACTGTTAAACAGTTCTATTTTTTTTTATTTTAAAACTAATATGAGAATTTTAGTATATTTTAAATTGATTTGGCTAGAATAACAAAGTTAATACAGGATATTATTTTTTTGAAAGGGGCAAATTAAGAATAGAAAAGGAGGAGATAGTTAATGAAAAATATGAACAAAAGAATAAAGATTATATCAATAATAATGATGTCTTTAATATTACTTTTATCCTCTGTAACATTTGCAAGGGATTATTGTGAGAGTAATAATGTTTTTGCAAGTAGCAATTTCTATTCTTTAAATTCTAAGAGTAGTAATGATGAAAAGTTTAAGAACAGATATGGCGTAGCTCTTGTAAATAGTGAACAGGAAAAGAAAGATATAGAGCTTTATGCTGGAGGAAATTCAGTAGGTGTAAGGGTTTCAACAGATGGTGTATTAGCAGTAGGTTATTCAGACTTAACAACAGGAGCAGGAGAAGTAGAGAGTCCAGCTCAAAATGGTGGAATACAAATTGGTGATAGACTTATAAGCGTAAATGGAAATAAAATAAAAAACTCAAAAGATTTATCAAAAAAAATCAATGAGAGTAAATCAGAAAATGTTGAAATATTAATTGAGAGAAATGGTGAAGAAATAACCAAAAATATAAATTTATCAAAAAATGCAGATGGTGATTATAAAATAGGTCTTTGGGTAAGAGATTCTACTGCTGGTGTAGGTACACTTACTTTCTATGATAAAGAAAGTGGAAAATATGGAGCAATAGGTCATCCAATAACAGATAGTGAAACAGAAAAAATTCTTTCAATAAAAAATGGAGATCTTTTAAATTCTTCAATAATAAGCATAAAAAAAGGTGTTAAAGGTAATCCAGGAGAATTAAGAGGAATTTTTTCAAGTGATAAGAAACCAATAGGAAATGTTACAGGAAATACACAATGTGGAATCTTTGGTAGTATGAATACAGAAAATTTGAAAAATATTAATAATAAAACTTATAAAGTTGGTTGGAGAGATGAAATTCAGCCAGGACCAGCACAAATTATAACTACTATTGATGAAGAAGGTCCTAAGCTTTATGATATTGAAATTGTAAAACTTGCAAAGCAAGATAGCATTAGTACAAAGAGTATGGTAATTAAGATTACAGATGAAAGATTATTAGAAAAAACTGGTGGTGTTGTCCAAGGAATGAGTGGAAGTCCAATTATACAAAATGATAAAATAATTGGTGCTGTGACGCATGTTTTGGTTAATAAACCTGAAGTAGGATATGGAATTTATATAGAGTGGATGTTAAAAGATGCAAAAATTATATAATAGAAAATAAGTGTGATTAATGTAAATATGTGTTATAATAAATACTAGAAAATTAAATGAATTTTTTAGTATTTATTTTTTTTAGAAGGAAATAAATAAGTTTTGTCGAATATAGTTAAAGTAGAATAATTGTAAAAAAATGGATATATAAAGTTGGTTAAGGAGAGAAAAGCATGAAGGAATCAAAAATATCTGTATTAATTGCTGATGATAACAAAGAGTTTTGCAATATTTTAAATGACTATTTATTAAGTCAAAGGGATATTGTTGTTACAGGAATTGCAAAGGATGGATTGGAAGCTTTAAAACTTATAGAAGAAAAACAACCAGATTTAGTTGTATTAGATATAATTATGCCACATTTAGATGGATTAGGTGTACTTGAAAGAATAAATTCTCTAGGATTAGAAAAAACTCCAAGAGTAATAGTATTATCTGCTGTTGGACAAGACAAAATTACTCAAAGAGCTATAACTTTAGGGGCAGATTATTATGTTGTTAAACCATTTGACATGGATGTATTTACAGAGAGAATAAGACAAATGTTTAATAGCACAATATCAGAGGAACCTACAAATAGTAAACCTACAATTAGTGTAGTTGAAGGTTCAAAAAGTGAGGATTCATCTTCTGATGATAACAAAGAGCCTATGGATTTAGAGGTTGAAATAACTAGTATAATTCATGAAATAGGAGTTCCAGCTCACATAAAAGGATATATGTATTTAAGGGAAGCTATAACTATGGTTGTAAATGATATGGAATTATTATCAGCTATAACAAAAGAGTTATATCCTTCAATAGCAAAGAAATATAATACTACTGCAAGTAGAGTTGAAAGAGCTATAAGACATGCTATAGAGGTTGCTTGGGGAAGAGGACAAATAGATGCCATAAACAAAATATTTGGACATACTATTCACAATGATAAGGGTAAACCAACAAACTCAGAGTTTATAGCTATGGTTGCAGATAAATTAAGACTAAAGAATAAAGTTAGCTAAATTAAGGAGAAAGCACTTTTTATCAGATAATATTTTCACTGATAAAAAGTGCTTTTTTATAGAGAGGTGAGATAATTTGAGAAAAGCGGTATATGTAGAAGGAAATGAAAAAAAGATTATTTTAGCTAATTGTATAACTAAATCTGAGTATGAAAAAATATATAAAAAGAATTTAGTATGTCCAATAGATGGATGTAAAGCAAAACTTGGTTTTAGGGAAGTTAAAAAGCAAAGAGATGGAAAATATTTTTATACATTACCTAATAATAAACATGTTGATGGATGTCCTTATAAAATTCAAAAGAAGAAAAGAAGAGTAAGAAGAAAAATAGATAATAATTTAAGTGAGGATTTTTCACAAATATCCTTTAAAATTTTATAATATTTATATAAATTAAAAAAATAATTTTAGATTTTTTAGGTTCAAAATTGAGGTGAGATATATGGATTTATATGAGAAAACTTTAAGTGAGGAGAGCATATTTAAGTGTTCTTTTATGGAACTTGTTAAGCAAAAGGTGAAATTACCAGATGGCAATGAGGCAGAAAGAGATATTGTTAAACATTCAAATGGGGTTTGTGTTATAGCTTTCAATGAAAAAGGAAATATTCTTATGGTAGAACAGTTTAGAAAGCCTTTTAATAGAGTGTTTTTAGAATTACCAGCAGGAAAGGTTGATAAGGAAGAAATATTAGAAAAAGCAGCCTTACGAGAACTTAAAGAAGAGACAGGGTATTTAGCTAATAAGATAACATATTTAGGACAAATAGCACCATCACCAGGATTTTGTGATGAAGTAGTTTACTTATATAAAGCTCATGAACTTAAAAAGGGAGAAACTAATTTTGATCATGATGAATTTTTAAATTTAAAAGAATATCCATTAGAAGAAGTTAAAAATATGATTATAGAGGGTAGAATAACTGATGCAAAAACTATAGCATGTTTATTTTTCTATGAAAATATTAAATAATGAGAAATAGGAACTAGAGTATTTGAGTTTACTTTAGTTCTATTTTTTTTAATAAATTTAAATAATTTTATTATAAACTTATCTAGTCCTAAATATTTATTTTTTCAGATAGAACTAAGAGAACATCTTAATAAGCAGTTCTCGGAGTTTAGCTAAAAAATAAATATTTAATAGAGACTTTAAAATAAATTTAAAAAAGTATGTATCTTTTTATTATGTTAATCATATCTTTTAATAAATAGCTTTAATGGAGGGGAAAAAGAATTTATGAGGATGTTTTTTAGTGGACTTATGGAGTCATTAAAGGAAAATAAAATCACTTTTTTATGGGTACTTTTATTCTTTTTAGTTGGAATAGTTTTAGGATCTTATACTGTTTATTACATGAGTGATTTTAATAGGGTTGAAATTACTACTTATTTTAATAACTTTTTAGAGTTTTTAGGTGGAAATTCTGTATCTTATACAAGTATTCTTATAGATAGTATAAAGAGTATTCTACCAATGGTTGCAATAATAGTTTTATTAGGTTACACAGCTGTAGGAACACCAATAATTCTTATGATGGATTTAGCTAAAGGTTATGTTATTGGATTTACATTTTCTTTAATAGTTAGCATGTTAGGAAGCAAGGGAATTATGTTAGTCTTATCAGGATTAATGCTTCAAAATTTAATTTTTATTCCAATAATAATGTTAATCAGCGTTTTGGCTATAAGACATTCAGTTACAAAGTTAAAAATGGGAGTATCTAGAGATAGAGTAAAACTTGATGTTAGTAGGGCATATTTAAACTTTCAAGGGCTTTTAAGCTTAATTATAATATCAGGAATACTAATTGAAACATATATATCACCTAATTTAATAAGATTAGTAATTAGTAGGTGATTTCTGTAATATAAATAATTATGTAATAACATTTTGGTTAGGAGTTAATATGAAAGATTTAGTAAGCAAATACGAAGTATATCTAGAATCAATAGGCAAGAGAAAGAATACCGTAAGTGCATACATTACAGATGTCTCTATGTATTTAGATTTTGTAGAGGAAAAAGGGTTTAAGGTAAGTGAGGATTCATATCCTTTAATATCTTATGTACAACATCTAAAAGAGAGCCACAAGTCTCCATCATCAATTCAAAGAACAATCATCTCTTTAAGAAATTTTTATAATTTCTTAGTAGCAGAAGAATTTTTAAAGAAGGTTCCAAATTTAACTATGAAAAAAGAAAGAGTTGAAAAGAAAAAACCTTTAGTTTTAACTGTTGAAGAGATAAATAAAATAATGAACTCTACTAATGTTTTAACTGAAAAGGGAATACGCGATAAGGCTTTATTAGAACTTATGTATGCTACTGGAATGAAAGTTTCAGAGTTAATATCTTTAAGAATTGAAGATATTAATTTAGATTCATCTTTTGTAAATTGTAGAGATAGTAGAGGGTATGAGAGACTTATACCAATAGGAAAAGCAGCTAAGGAATCTCTTAAAAGATATATTGTGGTAAGAGAAGATAATTCTAAAGGATCAGATAAGCTTTTCTTAAATATGAGTGGAGAACCTATAACTAGGCAAGGAGTTTGGAGAATTGTTAAGGAGTATGCTGTTATTGCAAATATTGGGAAGGATATAAATTTAAATACCTTTAGACATTCTTTTGCAGTGCATTTATTACAAAACGGAGCAAATGCTAAGGTAGTACAAGAACTATTAGGAAATCAAGTTATGACTTATATAGATATGTACTATGATATTATAAACAATGAAAAAATTAACAATATATACAGAAAAGCTCATCCAAGAGCATAATATATAAAAGAAAAGGCTTTCATAAAAGTCTTTTCTTTTTATAATTTTTAGCTTTAAAATATTAGAATTTATTAAAAAATACATAAAAATAATTTGAATTTTATAATTAGGAAGAGAAAAATTCATTAATATTGAAAAAAATATAATATTTTATAGGGTGAAAGTACTTGTAAATAAGGAATCTCTCTGATAAAATGAATTTATGAAAAGGTTATCACAAATTGATAGTGTGGAGGAAAGAAACTTATGAGAATGTATGATTTAATATTAAAAAAGAGAAATGGTGGGGAATTAAGCACTGAAGAAATAAACTTTTTTGTTGATAAATATACAAATGGTGAAATACCAGATTATCAAGTAGCAGCCTTATTAATGGCTATATATTTCCAAAAAATGAATAAGAGAGAAACTTCAGATTTAACTATGGCTATGGTTAATTCAGGAGATATATTAGATTTAAGTGAAATACACGGTATAAAAGTAGACAAGCATTCAACTGGTGGGGTTGGTGATACTACTACTTTAGTTTTAGGACCTATGGTTGCAGCTTTAGGAATTCCTGTAGCTAAAATGTCAGGAAGAGGTCTTGGACATACTGGTGGAACAATAGATAAATTAGAAAGTTTTGATGGATTCTCAGTAGAAATGACTAAGGATCAATTTATAAATAATGTTAATAATATAAAATTAGCAGTTGGTGGACAAACAGGAGATTTAGCTCCAGCTGATAAAAAACTTTATGCTTTAAGAGATGTTACTGGAACTGTTGATAATGTATCATTAATAGCTTCAAGTATTATGAGTAAAAAAATTGCTGCAGGTGCTGACGCCATAGTATTAGACGTTAAGGTTGGAGATGGAGCATTTATGAAAACTCCAGAGGCAGCTAGAGAACTTGCAACTGAAATGGTTGGGATAGGTAAACATGTTGGAAGAAATACTGTTGCCATAATTTCAGATATGGATCAACCTTTAGGATTTGCTATAGGTAATGCATTAGAAGTTAAAGAAGCCATAGAAACTTTAAGAGGAAATGGTCCTAAGGATCTTTTAGAGCTTTGCTTAACACTTGGAAGCAACATGGTTGTTTTAGCAGGTGCTGCTAAAGATACTGATGAAGCAAGAAAAATGTTAATGGAAACAATAACTTCAGGAAAAGCAATTGAAAAATTAAAAGAATTTGTAAAAGCTCAAGGTGGAGATGCATCAGTTATTGATGATATATCAAACTTCCATAATGCTAAATATGTAATTCCAGTTAAAGCTACTAAATCAGGAGTTGTAAGCAAAATTCATGCTGAAAACATAGGATTAGTTGCTATGGAACTTGGAGCAGGAAGAGCTACTAAAGAAAGTATTATAGATTTAGCTGTTGGTATTGTTCTTCAAAAGAAAAGAGGAGACAAAGTTAATGAAGGAGATATCATAGCATATATTCATGCTGATGATGAAGAAAAAGGTAAGAAAGCAGTAGATGGAATATTAGCTAATTACGAAATATCAGATTCAGTAAAAGATATTCCATTAATATACGATATAGTTAAATAGTTTTAAAAAATGCTTTAAAGCTGGTTGGATTCTTGTCAGGTATAGCTAAGATTTATAGTTATGCATCGTAATCTTTGAATAACCATATCTAACAAGGAACCCAACCACTTTAAATAAATTAAGTTTTGGTACTCATTATAGATTTTCTCGTTAAAGTTATCCTATACAAATTAAAGTATAGGATAACTTTTTCTTTTTTGCTTATAATTTATTTCTTTTGGGAGAAAATAAGCAAGAAAGGAGGAGATATTATGAAAAAATACATAAGAAAAATAGCAGCTTTTGCAATATTTTTATCCTTATTTAGCATTGTTTCTTCTGTTCCTGTAAAAGCTGAAGAGGCAATAGAAGTAGAAGCAAGATCAGCTCTTCTTATGGAAGCTAGTACAGGAAAAATAATTTATGAAAAAAATGCTAATGAAAAATTTGCACCTGCTTCAGTAACAAAGATTATGACAATGTTACTTGCCATGGAAAAAGTAGATAGAGGAGAAATAAAACTTTCAGATCAAATCACAGTAAGTGAGACTGCTAAGAAAATGGGTGGTAGTACTATGCTCCTAGATGTTGGAGAAGTAAGAACTGTTGAGGAGATTATAAAAGGTATAGGAATAGCTTCAGGTAATGATGCTGCTGTAGCTATGGCTGAATATTTAGGTGGAAGTGAAAGTGGATTTGTTGAGATGATGAACAAAAGAGCTCAGGAGCTTGGAATGAAAAACACTACATTTAAAAACTGCACAGGACTTCCTATAGAAGGACATTTATCTACTGCATATGATATTTCTATTATGTCTAGGGAATTATTAAAACATCCTACTATATTAAAATATACAGGAACTTATATGGAAACTATATCAGAGGGAAGAAAATCTCCTATTGAACTTGTTAACCATAATAAATTAGTTAGATTCTTTAAGGGATGTGATGGTCTTAAAACTGGATTTACTAATGACGCTAAATACTGTATATCAGCTACAGCAACTAGAGACGGAGTTAGAATGCTTTCAGTAATAATGGGAGCTCCAACATTTAAAATAAGAAATAGAGATGCTAGTATGCTTATGAATTATGGATTTTCTAAGTTTGAAAGCAAGCAAGTAGCTACAAAAGATGGTGAGGTAGAACAAATTCCTATGAGTCAAACAGGAGATAAGTTTATCATAGGAAAAGCTAAGGATGATTTAACTTTAGTTTGTCCAAAGGGTATGAGTGACAAAATAGAGAAAAAAGTTGTTTTAGATGAAAGTAAGAAAAAAATTAAAGAATTTGATACTATTGGATATTGTGAATATTATCTAGATGGTGAACTTCTAGGTAAAGTTGAATTATATTCAGATAGAGATATGAAAAAAGGTGGAATTATTGATAGTGTTAAATTCAAGGTTAAGAATTTCTTTAATGGTGAAGAGGAAGATAAAGTAGAAGAAAAAACAGAAGAAAAGAGTAATGAAAAATAAAGTATTAATTAGACATTTTGACTGTATTCATTAAAAATAAATACCTATAAGTTGAAAGAAGAACAACTAGCATATAGTCTCCTTATGCTAGTTGTTTTTGTATATAAATTTTTCTTATATAGATGCAAAATTAGTAAAAGAATAACTAGAGAGAAGGTTATTTTTATAAAATCAACTTCTTGTATGCCTTAAACTTAGTGTTAATTGCTTTTTTATATGATAGTTGTTATGATATTATGTGAAGTTTTGAATAGTAGGAGAAAAATAGACTATGGAAATGCCAATTATCAAACTTAAAAACTTTGATGGACCTTTTGATTTGCTTTTGCATTTAATCAAAAAAAATGAAATGAGTATTACTGAGATAAAGATTCATGAAATCACAAAACAGTATTTAGAATATATAGCCTTAATGAAGGAACTTGATTTAGAAATAACTTCAGAGTTTATAGTTATGGCAGCTACTTTAATAGAAATAAAATCGAAATCATTACTTCCTAAAGTTAAAGTTGAAGATGAGACTTGTGAGGAAGATCTTCAGAAAATATTAATGGAAAAACTTCAAGAGTATAAAAAGTTTAAGAAAATAAGTGCTTATTTAAGAGAAAGAGAACTTTCTACTGGAGAAGTATTTACAAAAAAAGCTGAAATTATTGAGGTTGAAGTGGACAACAAACTTGATGATGATTACTTTAAAAATATAACTATGCTTGATCTTTATAAGCTTTATAACAATCTTATGAGAATTTACGGTGAAAAACAAAATGTAAATGTCATGGAGAAAAAGATAAGTGTAGATAAATATAAAATTACTGATAAAATCAACTTCTTAAGGGATAAGCTAAGTGAAAAGAGCGTTGTTAGGTTTTCAGAGTTTATACCACAGTGTGAATGTAAGCTAGAAGTAGTTGTTACTTTTATGGCAATGCTTGATCTTATAAAAAGAAGTGAAATTAAAGTTGTCCAATATGAAAACTTTGGTGAGATTATGATGGAAAAGGTGATAGTAAATGAGTGATATAAATCAAATAGAATTTAGTGAAATATCTAAAAAAGACGAGCTTAAGTCTATTATAGAATCTCTTTTATTTGTTAGTGGAGAACCTCTTGCTTTAAAGGATATATGTAGAATAGTAGAAGAGGATTTTAAATATGTAGAAGATTTAATGAGAGAATTAATGAATATATATAATGGAGATAGTTCAAGAGGGATAAAAATTATTAGTTTAAATGGAACTTATCAGTTAGTTACTAAAACAAAAAATAGTGAATATGTTCAAAAACTTTTAAAAAAGAATGTTAGACAATCCTTATCTCAGGCTTCTTTAGAAAGTTTAGCAATAATATGTTATAAGCAACCTATTACTAGAGTTGAGATAGATGAGATAAGAGGAGTAAAAAGCGAAAGTGCTATACAAAGACTTGTTGAAAAAAATTTAGTTGAGGAAACTGGTAGATTAGAGGTTCCAGGAAGACCTATACTTTATGGAACTACAGATGAATTTTTAAGACATTTTGCACTAAATGATTTAGGAGATCTTCCATCTATAGAATTATTTGAAGAAAATAATGAGGTTTCTGATATGGTGGAAGAGTAGATGATTCTAAATTTATAAAAAGTAAAATATTATAACTTAAGGAATTTAGTATAATAATTTGTTTATATAAATTAAGAAGGTAGAGAATATTAATTATTCTCTACCTTCTATTATTTAAATAGCAAATTAACTCATTAAACTATAAAGTTTCTATTTCTTACTCCCTGCGAAGTAAGAATTTTATTTTTTAGGTTTTAGGTTGTTTTATTATGGAGTTTGATTGGTTGATTTTATTGTATTAGAGGGTATTTATAATGTTTAACTCTTCAATAAAATCAGGAATAGTTAAGAAACTATTTAAATGAGTTAATAAAGCTATAGCAGGCTTTTAATCACAAAAATTAGAATCTTCTTTTTTGTCTTTACACTTTTTATTGCCCATATCCTTAAATATTTCAATTATTTGAGGAATATTATCAACTATTCTGTCATAAGTATTAGTTTGGTTTACAGGTAATAGTCTTACAGAATCACCTTTAAGAACTAAGAAAGCAACTGGCTTTACACTAACACCAGCTCCAGAGCCCCCACCAAAGGCAAATCTATCATCTATTTTTTCACATTCTTTATTTGGAAGTTCTGAGCCTCCTGAAGCAAATCCAAAGGAAACTTTTGATATTGGAATTATGTAACTTCCATCTCTAGTTTCTATTGCATCTCCAACTACAGTATTAACATCTATCATGTCTCTTATGTTTTCCATTGTTGTACCCATTAGATTTTCTATTGGGTGATTTGAGTTTATCATGGTACAAACCTCCTAAAGTATTTTTAAACTCTATTAAAAATAATATTTATAACTTCTTGAAGTTTAATAAGTAAAGAAATCCTATATATATAATTTGAGCAAAATTTATGGTTATTATACCTTGAACTTCAAAAAATAAGTAATTTTCATTATTAAATTTAGGATTTATGTTTCCAGTAAACTTTTTTAGTTTAAAAAAGTAATCCAATCTTGTGTATATTAAAGATAAAATTTGATGTATAAATCCATATAAGATAGCAGTTAAAGCTGCATCTTCACTTGAAAAATTTAAATCTAATACAATTTTTAAAGAAGGTTTAAATTTACTTTTAGTTAATAATTTTATTAATTTTGCAATGGTAAGGTTAGATGGAGGTTTCAAAAAGGTTCTTTTCTTTTTAGAAGATTTCTTTATTTTAGTGTCCTTATTTCCTTTTTTTGAAATTTCCTTTTTTTCTTTATGAGCTCCTAATATTTTATTTAAAGATAATATTTCAAATTTATAAAGATTAATCTTAAAATCTTTCTCTGAAAATACTAATTTGAATTTTAAATTTATTGGAAAAAACAATAAAACTAAAAGTAGTAATAATAAAAATAATAAAAAAAACTTCAGCACTTCATAAACCTCCTTACCATTTATACATTATTGACAATAATAGCTTTAATTATCCAAAAATATACTAGGTTATTAAATTTATAAAGTGGAAAGCTAATAAAAGAAGGTTTCATAGATAAAAAAGCTTAGTTTAAGGAGAGATATTTTATGAAAAAGAAGATTTCAATTCTTATGTTTTTTTTAATAACAATATCTATATGTTCTAATGTTATTGTTCTTGGAAAGGAAAGTTGTATTCCAGAGGAAGTTTCAGTAGAGACTATGGATGTAAAAGATGGATATGGAAAGCAGTGCAAGGATATTACTCCTGATGCACATTTTGCTATTGCCTATGATGCTAAAAACAAAAAGATTTTATATGAAAAGAATGCTTTTAGAAATGTACCTATGGCAAGTACCACTAAAATATTAACTGCTTTAGTTGCAATAAATTATTCTGACTTAGATGAAGAGGTTACAATATCTAAAACTGCAGCAAGTATTAGAGGATCAAAAGTTGGATTTAGGGCTGGGGAAAAGGTTACAATGAGAGAACTTCTTTTTGGGCTTATGTATAAGTCTGGAAATGATGCTGCCATAGCTATTGCAGAGCATATTGGAGGTAGCATAGAGAACTTTTCTATACTTATGAATGACTTTGCTAGAATGTTAGGTCTTAAGGATTCAAACTTTCAATCTCCTCATGGATTAGATAGCCAAATGCATTTTTCCTCTGCTTATGATTTAGCGGTTTTAATGTCAAAAGCTATGGAAGAGCCTTTCTTTAGAGAGATATCAGGAACTAAGGAAGTAGGAGCTGAAAAATATAATTTTACTAGAAGTTATAGCAATATAAATAAAATGCTTTGGAGATTACCTAATGCCAATGGAGGAAAAACAGGCTATACTGGTCAGGCAGGGAAATGTTTAGTAAGTTCTGTAGATCATAATGGAAGAAATATAATCATAGTAGTTTTAAATTGTCCAACTAGGTGGGAAGCCACTGAAAGAGTTTATGAATATGTTAAAGCCAATTATTCTTAAAATCAAAGGTGTTATATTAATATTTTAATATAACACCTTTGATTTTTGGGGTTTAAAGTTTAAAAAATATATTATTTTTGTTATATATAAATGCTTAATAGCTTTTAATACTAGGGATTTAAAGTTCTATATTTAAAATAATTTTAGAAAATATTTTAAGGATTAATTATTTATTAAAGAAATTTTGTAACATTTTTAATCTCTCAGGGATATTTTAATAGTAAGAATTCAAATGGGAGGGTTTTTATGGATTATGAAGTAATTGATTGTATAGATGCTGGTACGGAATTTTGTCCTTGTCACTTAGCAGAAGAAGGAGAATGCATACTTTGTTCTCAACTTCACGGAAAGTGTTTTTGTGATTGTGTAAACTGGAAAGGGGTTTGCATATATGAAGAATTTGCAAGTAATGGATTTAAAGCTAAGGAAGGCAGAAAAACTTTTACTTGTGATGTCATAGATGCCGTAGAAGTTGAAGAAGGATTATTATTTATAGAGTTTAGGGCACCTCATAAACTTTGTATTGATTTACTTGGACCAGGTAAGTTTATATTTATAAGAACTAATGATAATCCGTTTTTTGATGTACCTATATCTATTTTAGAATCTGATGCAGATAAAAATATAATAAAAGTACTTATTGAGGTTAGAGGAATAAAAACTAAGAGGCTCTTAAATACTGAGGTCAAAGGAGAAATAACTATAAGAGGGCCTTATTTTAATGGAGTATTTGGAATAAAAAATATAGACTCAACTAAGAATGGAGAGGTCCTTGTACTTTGCAGAGGAATTGGATTAGCTCCCGCTGTACCAGTTATTAAAAAGTTAGCTAATGAGGGAAATAAGGTTAAAATTCTTTTAGATAAGGCACCTTTTAAAGAAAGTTATATAGAAAAATATTTAGAGGGATACGATATTCAGTATATTCCTATGAATTTAATCAATAAAGGCGAAATATCAAATGAAGCAAAGGAAGTTATTAAAAATGGACAATGGGATTTAATCCATTGTGCTGGAGCGGATATATTAACTTATAAACTTATAGAATATTTAAATGATTTGAAAGATGAATCAACAAAAGTATCTTGTTGTAATAATGCTAAAATGTGCTGTGGAGAAGGGGTATGTGGAAGCTGTACAGCTAGGTTTGCTGGTCACAAGGTAAAAAGACTTTGTAAGGTGCAAAGTGATCCTAGAAAAATATTTGAAGATAGAAGATTCATTTAATAAAGATTAATTTATAGAAGGGAGAGTTTTTATGAAGGTTGTTGTTATTGGTGGCGGATGGTCAGGAGTTGCAGCCGCTATTGAAGCAAAAAAAATGGGGGCAGATGTGGTTCTTTTTGAAAAGACAGATTTATTATTAGGACTTGGTAATGTTGGCGGAATAATGAGGAATAATGGAAGATATACAGCCTCTGAGGAATTAATAGCCATGGGAGGCGGAGATTTAATAAATATAACTGATAAGGTTAGTAGACACAAGGATATACCATTTCCTGGACATGAACATGCTTGGCTTTATGATGTTAATTTAGTTGAGGGAGAAGTTAAAAGATATGTAGAAAGTCTAGGAATTGAAACAAAAATGGTTTCTAGAATCATTGATATAAAACAAGAAGACAATAAAATTTTAGGAGTTTATACAAGTGATGGACAATATTATAAAGGAGATGTGTTCATTGAAACTACTGGTTCAACAGGTCCTATGGGAAATTGCCTAAGATACGGTAATGGATGCTCTATGTGTATTTTAAGATGTCCTTCCTTTGGTCCTAGAATAAGCATAAGCTCAAGATGCGGAGTTGAAGATATACAAGGAGAAAGAGTTGGAGATGAACTAGGAGCATTTAGTGGTTCATGTAAACTTGCAAAAGAAACTCTTTCAGAGGAAATAAGAAAAGAGCTTGAGGAAAAAGGTTGTGTCGTTCTTAAAATTCCAAAAGAAGATGTTAATTATGATAAATTAAACACAAAGGTTTGTCAGCAATATGCTCTTAAGGAGTTTGCAGAAAATGTTGTTTTATTAGATACTGGACATGCTGTGTGAATAAAAAGACAACTTTTCAAATTGTCTTTTTTCTTCATCACTTAATAACGTATTTATAGAATCAATATCATTAATAAATTTAATTTTAATTTTATCATTTCCATTATCATTAGAGTAGTAGTAAATACTATCAACAAGACAATCTATTATTTGTTTTTGTTCTGTTCTAGTTAATTCTTTTATATTTTTACATTTATTTAAGAGAGACGTTATAAGATCTATTTCTATTCTATTCATTTCAGATTCTTGTTTCTTTAGCTTTAGTTCTTCAAGCTTAGATTCTAAAACATCATTTTCAATTTTAATCTTTTTTATTTGTGGAATTAATATATCACTTAAAATATTATCAAAGTCAAGAGAGAGTTTTTCTATTAAACTATTAATTTTATTTTTATTAAGTTCTATAAGTTTTTTAGTAGTATTTATTTCTTTAATATTGTCCTTATTTTCTTTTAAATTTATTTTTAAACTATCGTTTATAAAGTCTTTTTTATAATATAGTTTTTCAAGAGAATCTAAAACAAGATTTTCTAAGAAGTCAGTTTTTACATTGTGTGCTGAACAAAGCTTTTTCTTAGATGTTTTCTTTAAAGAGCACACATAATAGAAAGTCTTAATACCAGTTTTAGTAGAAGTTCTTCCATGCTGTATTATCATTCTAGTTCCACAGTTGCCACAAAATAACTTACCAACTAATAAAGCATTATGAGTTTTGCCAAGGCGAGGAAAAGTATTTTTATTCTTTTTAAATTGATACTGTACTTTTAACCAAAGTGAAGAATCTATGAATCCTTTTACATCACTAACAGCAACTAGAGATTCAGATTCATCTTTATTTCTTTTTGTTAACTTTCCATCTTTTTTTGCTGTTTCAGTTTTATTATAAGACAATAAAGAATGTAATCCATCTGGTTCTCCATAAACAGACCAACCTTTATTTTCAAAATAATTAAATACATTTTCATCAGCTTTAACATAGATAGGATTTTGTAATATTATTTTTAATGTACTTTTTTCAAAAATCTTACCACTTGCAGATCTTATATTATTTTCATGGGTATATGTTTCGAGTTTGTGTAAGCTCCCTAGTTCAAGATATTTTTCATATAAAAACTTAACAAACTCTAAATCTTTAGAATCATGTTCTAAAGTAACTTTAAATCTTTTTTTACCTTCTTCATCTATATATGCTATTTTTTTAGAAGTAAATCCTAAAGGGAGTTTACCTCCAGTCCATTTCCCCTTCTTAGCCATTTCAAGCATATTATCTTTAATACGTTCAGCAATAGTTTCTCTTTCTAATTGTGCGAATACAGAAGCAATATAAATCATAGCTCTTCCCATAGGAGAAGAAGTATCGAATTGTTCTTTAATAGAGATAAAATCAACCTTGTATTCTTGTAAAACATCTAGCACAGAAGAGAAATCAGCTACATTTCTACTTATACGGTCTAGTCTATAGCATATTAATAAATTTATATTCCCATATTTTATATCATTTATAAGTCTTTGAAATGCAGGTCTATTAGTATTTCCACCACTAAAACCTTCATCTTCATAAATTAAAAACTCTACATTTGGAGATACAAATTTTTTTATGTGCTCTTTACACATTTCAATTTGATTTTCAATAGAATCACCTTTACCAGTAAAACGAGATTTTCTACTATATATAGCGACAGTTTTCATATATAAACCTCCTAGTAATTTCAATATCTTAGTTAAAATTTTTCTTTAAGTTCTGATATTCTTTTAGGGTAAATACATATATCCTTAGATTGATTTATATCTTTATAGTTCATATACATGTAAGTAGCGAATAGATCAGCTTGATATTCTTCTTTTAAATTCATAGTGAAAGATGAATTCAAAAGAAGCTTATCTTTATGACCTAAAAAATAGTGCCCAAGTTCATGAAATAAAGTAAAATTGAATTCTTCTTCAGACAAATTTGAATTTATAATAATCATTTGTTTATTAGGGGATATATAGTTATAAAATCCATTCACAGAATCACTTAAAGGTTCTATAGAAAAGTGAACCCTTTTTAAGTTTTTAACAATTAGCATAGGGTCTAAATAGCCTAACTCATTAACATATTTTTTTATTATTTTATCAGCTTCAAACTTAATGCATTTTACGCAATTCAAAGCAATTCCCTCCCATTCTTTAGTACATCTCTTATTTTTGTGTACTTTTATTATGTAAGTTTAAATCTTTTGTTAATCAATATATTTTTCTTATGTAAATTATTTGTATTTTTTGGGAGTAAATTTCTTCTTATTTTTTATCTTTATAGCTTCAAGAGAACTTTTTAAAGCCATTTCTATTGCGAAATAGTCTTCTTCTGTAAGAATATCTTTATTTTTAGAGAATGATAAAGTCATATCATCTAGTATTTTCTGAGCTTCTTTATCAATATTTTCTTGTTCTTTTATTGTTAATGAGTAATCTCTTTCTTTATTTGCTTTTGATTCATTAGGGCTTGAATCATCATTAAAAAATGTATCAACAGTGACACCTAAAGCTGTAGCTAATTTTTGGAGTGTTTTAGCATTAGGTGATTTTTTTTTACCACTCATAATTTCATGAACAGTTGATTGACCTAAGCCAGCTTCTTTTGCAAGCCTATATTTTGTCCAGCCTTTAGAGTCCATTAAATTTTGAATTATTTCTTTATTAAACATATCAGCCTCCTAAAAATATTTCGCTATAACAAAATAATATATGAAAAAAAATAATAAGTCAAGAAAATAAAAGAAATATCGCGAAAAAGAAAGTATTAGCGAGATATATTTCGTAAACAAGAAATAAAGTTATTTTACAATGTTTCGCTAAAGAGTTATTATGTAAATGCGAAATAAATCGCGAAATAATTAAAGGGAGTGTTAAGAGTGATATCTAAGAATATAAGTAGAATAGCAAAAGAAAAAAACATAACAATGTATAGATTAGCTAAAGATAGCAATTTATCAATATCTTATGTATGGGAAATATGTAAAGGAAAAAGAGAGAATCCCAGTATTACAGTTATTTGTAAAATAGCGAAAGCATTAGGAACCACTGTTGAAGAACTTATAAGCAAATAGTTAAATTTTGCTTAATACTTATTTAATGGACAAGCATTAGTTAAATATCATATCCCACTAGTGCTAAGGGAATGGATTGTAAAAGCTTTAATTAAAATCCCATTAAAGCTAAGGGTATTTAATAAAAATCATTTAAAAATCATATAGTTTAAAGAGCAATTTTAAGGAGATAAACAAATGGAAATTAGAACAAGAACAGTTCCAGGGTATAAGAAAGGTACAGTAATAACTGTTGAGGAAGTATTTCCATCTGGAGTTGAATTTGTGGAGAAAGAAAAGGCTAAAGTAATAGCTAATATAATTTCTAAAAGGATAGAAGAATTAGGTGGAAATACTAAAGCTCTTACAGAGTATGCTAAGAAAAAAATAGAAGAAACTTGGTAAGCATTAATTAACTAAAGAAAGGCTTTAAGTAGCCTTATAGATAAAAGTTAAATTGGAGAACACTTACCATTATATTATATGAGACTAGGAGGTATTGCATGTTAACTAAAAATGGAAATTTAATTTTGGGAACAATAGCTATAATTACAACTTTATATCTAAGTATAGAGTTTATGATTAAAAGCTTAGATGAAAAAGAGCCTAAAAAAAGCTTTAAATATTTAATACTAAGTACGTGTAATATGTTAGCTTTAATATTTGCAACAAATGTAATTTAAGGAGGAAATTAAAATGAATAGAAAAGAAATAATAGGACAATTAGAGGATTTATTATATAACTTTAAAAATTTTGAAAGTATCGAAACTACAGATGATGATGTAGTATCTTTAGAATTTGCAATTAATGAATTAAAAGGAACTGCTCAAGAAGTACCAGTTCAAGAGCAGTATAAGTTCATTCCAGAAGACAGTAAGGATAAATGTGAAAATAAAGAAAAGTGTTTTCCTAAATAAAAACATCGGTTCTTAAATATTCCCAAGCGTCTTTTGGAAGCCAGCCATAATAATTATTCTTTACTTCAATAACTAAAAGTGAATCATTATCATCCATTTTGGATTTTATATTATCACTTACTTGTTGAATACTTAAATATGATTTTATTATCCAAGTAGAATCAAGATAATGAAACCAAACACCAGTAGAAGAATTTTTAATTGCTTCGTATAGAGAATTATAATCTTGGCCTGTTTTATTAAGATCATAAGAGATTAAGTAAACCATAATATCACCACCTTTCAACATAATTATACAATTTTTAACATGAAAATTTTGTTGAAAATTGTTGGAAGGGAATTTTGGAAAGGAAAAACTTAAAATGAGTAAAAAACATGAAAGATTAATTTATACAATATATTATCTTTTGATATTTAGTATGGTAGTTTTTTTACTTTACTCAATAAAAATTAGTTAGGAGAAAATAAATGATAAAAGCAGAAAATCATATTAAATTAGCTTATATAGCTACAAATGAAGTTTATAAAAAGAATAGCTCAATGAATTTTGAAGAAGTCTTGTCAGCTGCAATGTTAGGACTAGTCAAAGCTGCAAATAGATTTGATGAAAAGAAAGGCTTTAAATTTTCAACTTATGCAATGAGTACAATGAGTGGACAGATTAAAAATGATTATTATCATGATAAAAATAGATTTATTAGAAAAAGAAATGGCAATACAGAGATATACGAAAAAGTAAGTATTTCTTCTCTTAATGATAATTTACCTTTGAATTTAGAAAAAGATGTTGAATTAATAGATACTCTTCCTTCTAATTTTGAAATAGATAATGAAATAGCAAAGTTAGATTTAAAAAATGCTATAAGTAAGCTTCCAGATTTACAGAAGCAAGTAATTAAGATAATTTTTTTCAAGGTAAAACACAAAATGAGGCAGCTAAATTATTAGGAACTAATCAAGTACAAATTTCAAGAATTAAGAATATGGCAATAGAATCTCTAAGAAAAATTCTTGTTTGTTAGGAAGTTAATTATGTTAAAAATAAGTATTAATTTAAACGTTTTAAAACATAAAAAAATAAAAAGAGAGTACCAAGACACCGACCAAAGTAGTCGAGGTACTCAAAGAGTAAAGCAATATCATTTTAACATTTTAAAGTGTAAATAGAAAGAGGGTGTATTCAAAATGAAGTATACCGTACACGGATTACAACAAGAAAAGTTAATAGAAATGGGCTTAGATAATGATGATGCCCTTATATTATCAGTAATAAAAGAAATGTATTCAAGCAAGAAAATGGAATATCAAATCATAGATGGAGAAAGATTTATTTGGATAGATCAAGGTTATTTATTAGAGCAAATACCTATTATAGGAAAGCATCGAAAGTTACAGGCAAGGTTAAAAAATCTTTGTGAAAAAGGGATTATAGAAAGAAGATTATTAAATATCAAAGATGGCATAAAAGGAAGTTTTTCATATATAAATATTACTGCTGACTTAGATGATTTAAGCGAATATGATACCCTACGCAAAAATTGCGTACCCTTACGTAAAAAAAACGTAACCCCTACGCAAAAAATGCGTAACAAAGATACTCCCATAAGAGATTCTATTAATAATATATCTAAAGATATATTATGTAGCACTCATGTGCAACGAGTTATAGAGGAATGGAACTCTATAGGATTACAAAAGATTATATCTATAAATGCAGGTACTAATAGATATAAATCTTTAAAAGCGAGAATCAATGAATATGGAATAGAGAATGTTATAAAAGCTATTAAAAATATAAATGAGAGTAGCTTTCTTAAAGGACAAAATAATAGGAATTGGATAGTAAATTTTGATTGGTTAGTAAAACCTAATAACTTTATTAAAGTTTTAGAAGGAAACTATAAAGATGAAAATGGAGGGAAAAACAATGGAAGCTTTAGACAGGATTTTAGCAAAGGTCAAGGAGCAAAGCCAAAGTATGACTATGACAAAATCAATGGAATCTAAGTATAAATGTCCAAGGTGCAAAGATACAGGGATCATTTTGGAATATAGAGAAGGCTTACAACCTTTAGGAAAGCAATGTCCATGTAGCTTATCGAATAATATAGAAAGAGCTTGGAGAGAGTTCGGAGTAGAACCAAGTAAAGTAAAAAAAGTAAATGAGTTTATACCATTCGATAAAGTAACTGAAAGTGCTAAAAATAAAGTAATTGATTATATATTTAACTTTAATAAAACTAAGGAGCATGGATGGTTTATCTTCATGGGACAACCAGGGGCTGGGAAAAGTCATTTAGCAATAGCTCTTGGAGCTGCACTATTTAAAGATAAAAAAAGACACGTTATTTATATGCCATACACAGAGGCAATCATGGGACTAAAAGGAAATGCAAAAGATTTTGAACAGTACACTACATTACTAGATAGATACAAAGAAGCTGAAATATTAGTAATAGATGATTTATTCAAAGATAAAGTGCGAAATGGACAAGTAATAGCACCATTAAATGATATTGATATGAAACATATATATCCATTATTGAACTATAGATATTATAAAAAACTAATCACTATAATTTCAACTGAATGCACTATTGAAATGTTAGAACAATTAGATAGAGCATTAGCAGGAAGAATTATAGAAAGAGCAGGAAATAACATGGTTATATTTATGGGTGAAGAATATGACTATAGGTTTAAAAAACTAAGATAAATGAATAATAAGCAGTTACTTTTAGTAGCTGATTATTATTAAAACATTAGGAGGAAGTTATGCTTAAGATTAATCAAGCTGTTAAGTTAATAGAAAATAATAGTCGTAGAGAGGCTAGTGTTGATGAACATATTGGATTTATTAAAGCTATATATAAAGATTTTATTGTAATAGAGTTAAAGAATTATAATACCTGTTTAAATAAAGCAGATCTTATTGAAGATACAGGATTAAGGTTACAAATAAGAGAAGAAAAAGAGTGGGTAAAAGTCGGAAAAGAAATTTTTGAAAGGATTAAAGTTCCAGATGGACCAAAGGACAGGAATATATATAAACCTTATAAGAAGAGAAGGAAGGAGATAAAACAATGAACGCATATAAATACACATTAATAGTAAGTCAATATTATCATTCTTATCATGTTTTTGTAGTTAAGTTTGATGAAGATAAATACTTCGGACAAATGAGAAGTTTAACCAAGAAATTATGTGAGTATAAAAGAGGAGAGGATGAATGGTACAAAAGAAAATCTTTAGAATGTGGAGATCCATTTTACTATGAACAGGAAAAAGAACCTCATTTTAGATATAACGTAAATGATGCTGGTGATATATATTTCTTGAATTTTACTACTATAAGTTATGCAGTAGAAGCTATAAAGAAGTATTTTGATGAAGAAAGAAGAGCTGGTCAAGGCTATAAGAAAAAATCAATAACAGAAGATATATTTAAATATCATAACAAAGATATAATTCGTGAAATAATAGAAAAGATTTATGAGCTGGCATAGGAGGAAAAGTTGTGAAGAAAAGTTGTGAAAATTGTTATTTTAAATTATTTGAAAATATTAAGAGACATTGTCGTCAGAGTAAAACAGAGCCAGTGAATCATATATGTGATGAGTATATTGAAAGATGTTCTAATTGTTCTAGTGTAGCAACTCATAAATATGGAGATGAAGTATATTGTGCAACATGCTTATTAGAAATGTTTGGAGTTGAAAAAGTTACAACAATTGAATACTATTTAAATTTTAATAGTTTAGGTGATTCGGAAGATATGAGGGAAATTATAAGAAATTTAGCTAGTGAAATAAATGAGGAGATACAAGAGTTAGAGTAGGTGATTTTATGAAGATAGTTCTTGTTAAAGAGAATAACACAATAAGAATACTTGAAGGCACTGGAATTATTAAAAGCAATGTTCTAGGAATGAGAAGTAGGTTGACTAGTGGAGAAGTTAAATACTATGAATTTGATTATGATAAAAGTTTAGGAATAAAGCTTGATGCATATGTAGAAGCATTAAATGAGTTTCCAAACTTATTAGAAAAATCAAAGTTAATTAAAGAAATAACTTTTTAGAGGAATTTAATAATGGAGTTAAGAGTAATCAAATATCATTACTAAAGTAATAGTATTTGATTACTCAATAAAAAGATATGGATAAGAAATATTTTGAACATATAGCGAACATTAAAGAACTAGGAAAATACCATTATAAAGTATTACTTTTGCTTATAAGTGAAGATTATACTCAATCAGATATTAAAAATTTACTTGGCTTAAAGAAGCAAAATGTAAATAGAGTATTCAAAGATTTAGAAAAGTTAGGTTTGATAGAAGTCAAAGAAAGTAAAGGATCTAATAAATATTACAGATTAGTTGATATTAAAAGATTGAAATTAAATATAATCGGTCAAATGAGAATTATTTAGGAGGAGCTATGTATAAAAAGAAATATAAGAGTAAACAAGTAGAAAAAAGAGTTTTAAATGTTGTTAATTATGTATTAGATAATAAAGCTACTATAAGAGAAACAGCAAAATTTTTTGGAGTTAGTAAAAGCACAATACACAAAGATATTACAGAAAGAATATTTGATTTGAACCCTAAAAAGGCTATTGAGGTTGAAAAAGTTCTTTTATTTAATAAGAGTGAAAGACATTTAAGAGGAGCGAGAGCAACAAAATTAAAGTTTTTAATGTTAAGAGAAATGGGCAACAAAGTTATACAAGGTGGAGTTTAAGATTATGAATAAGATAAAAGAATTAGAAAAGTTTTTAAGTAGCTATAGAATAATAAAAGCTGATATAGAAGATTTAAAACTTAGGGAAAAAGAAGAAAATATTAATTTAAGTTGTGAGATAGAAAGATTACAATCAAAAGTAAATAGAATAGATAATGCAATGAATATTTTGGATATGAAAGAAAGAGATATTATCAAAGAAAGATATTTAGAGGGGATGGGAAGACAAAGTTGGAAGTTAATAGCTAAAAGTTTGTTTTTGAGTGAAAGATGGTGTCATGAAAAAAAGAAAACAGCATTAATTAAATTAGAAAAAGTAATTTTAAAATAATAATTATACTTCTTAAAGAGTGCATAAATAGTTCAGAATTTGTGCACTCTTTTTTTAGTAGATTTATGTTAAGATATATTACATAAATAAAAAATATTTAGAAAAAGTAACAGAGAAATTAAAAAATGTCCCCTTTGATGGGTTGGGGATAACTATACACTTTTCTAGGAAAGGAGAAAGCTTATGAAGTCTAGTAAGAAGAAAAAAAGAATCAAAGAACTTTATAGAAAAGGTTATAATTCATCAGAAATTGCTAGAATTATAACTAAAGAGAATAGAGCAGAAGGAATCTTTAAAGTAACTACTAGAGAAGCTATTAAAAAATGTATTCAGAGAAATTTTAAAGAGTATAAAAAAGAGCATAAGATTAATGCAGCTGCAAGAAAAGAAGTTATAAAAGCTGTTGATTATGAATCTAAAAAATACATTGGTGATAGAGCTTTAATTCTTAAAAATAGAAGTGTATATGAAACTAAAAAAGATGGAGATATTGTTTTAAAAAAAGAAAAAGATATTAATTTTGTTTTTGCTGGAGATATGCCAAAGAGATTGGTTAATGAAAATAAAGTTAAAAATAAAAAATCAGATATTGAATTAGATAAAAGCATATTTGAGTTGGTAAACAAACACTATGGAGAGTTAGCTTAAATGGTAAAGTATTTTCCTATAAGATTATAAGTTAGGGGTTCGATTCCTTTACTCTCCGAATGTATGCCTCCTTAAAATGTTTATTTGATATATTGGTTAAAATCAAAGCAAGGTGTAAAAGCCTTGCACCATGGAAGGAAGAGAATGAATAGAGGTGCAACTCCTTTACCTTCCAATTAAGTTAATACTAATAATAACTACTAAGTTTAAATTTCTCATTTAAAAATCTAATAAGCAGGATTAATTTCCTGCTACATGGAAAGTTACTCAAGTTGGTTAAGAGGGCAGATTGCTAATCTGTTAGTAGGCTTTATGTCTAGCAAGAGTTCAAATCTCTTACTTTCCGCCATTAAATTTAATATCCCTCATAGGAGGGGATTACACTAGAGCATAGTTGTTTTTTGACTAGGCTCTTTTATTTTTATATAGAGGAGGGCATAACCTTGAGTTATTGTGAAAATTGTAAATACAAAGAATATTCAATTGAATTAAAAAAAGAGAACGAAGAGTTAATACGAGAGCTAGATGTTGTTAAAAAAGAGAGAGATGATATTAAAGAACATATTCAGAAATTTATATTAGATTATGCAAAAGAAAGAGCTAATTAGCTCTTTCTTAATGTTTTTATTGATAAGAATATCTTATTGTAAAAGTTGGATCTGTAGAATAATCGAAAGAAATAGCTTCTTTTCTAGAATTAGGGAAATTAGCATATTGAGGAGTAATACTATTTCCATTTTCGTCTATTCCATTAGTATTATTTTTATCAATTGTAGCATCCATAGGTGTTACAACAGTTATTTGTATTTTATCTCCATTATCAGGCATTATAAAGCCAGGGAATGGTAGTTGAACTTTTAATTCGTAAGTATTATTTGAAATTGGGAAAAGTTTATAGTCATAGCTTAAAAGATAAGTATTAGAAGTTTTTTCTACTAGTTTTAATGTAGTTTTTGATAAAACTGATAGTAAAGCTAAAGTAGTTATATCTTTTTTAGTTTCTTCAGAATCTCCAGACAATGCTTCATTAACAGCATCACCAAAACTATCAATTCTGCTTTGAATTAATGATTCTTCAGTTGGTTGAGGGTTAATATTAGCTGCTTGTAAGATTTTTTGAAAAACTGGATCAATAATTTTTGAATTTGGAATATACCAAATAGTATCATTTGGTATTGGTTCATCAGTTACAATTAAACTTTCAACATGTACTAAGTCGAAAGAATCATTATTGTATCTTGATGATTGGTGAATTGTTGCGGTAAAATCTTGTAATTTAATATTTATAGGCATTTTAAAGCCCTCCTTTGTAAAAATATTTAGTCAATAAAATAACTGACAATATTAATAAATTCTACAAAAATAACAAAAATCCTCTTATAAATTCAAAAAATGTATAAAATTAACTAAAAATATATTCAAAAATTATATAAAGGAGGTGAGTATGTGGGAGCAGAAACTAGTCCTATTAAGGATTTAAAGCAAATAAAAAGACTAAGAGAATATTTAAAAGATAAAAATATAGTTATTTATAGATATTTTATTATTGCTATAAATACTGGATTTAGAGCTAATGATATGATTGATTTGACTGTAGCAGATATTAAAGAAGCAATAAGAAATGGCAAGTTTTCTATTAAAGAGAAAAAGAAAACTAACATGGCTATAGCTAAATATGAAGATGAAGAATTAGTATTAAAGAAAGTTAAGAATAGATCTGTAATTATAAATGATACTTTTAAAGCATTTCTTTATGAATGCATAGAAGGAAAAAAGGATTGGCAATACATTTTTGAATCTACTGAAAAAGATAAAATTACAGGAGCATCAAAGCATTATTGTATAAGACATATTAGTAGAGAAATAAAACTTGCTGCAACAGCATGTGGAATAGAAGGAAATGTATCATCACATGGATTAAGAAAAACTTATGGTTATTTGCTTTATACTGGATATTGTAAGAGAGAAGAACCACAATTCGCCTTACTTAAAGTACAAGATCACTTTGGGCATGCTAAGTTAGAAGATACTAGAAGATATATAGGATTGAAAAAAGAAGAGGATATATATGGTGCTAGTGTACTAGCTGATGCTACATTAAAATAATTGGAAATAAAGTTTTTTATTTTTGTATGAAATGTAACTTTTAAAAGTTTAAGTAACATATTAGGATAAAATTTTATGAGTATATATAAGAAGAAAGAAAATTTTAGTTATTTCGTAGTCCCTATAGTAAAGTAATATTAATACAATAATTTTAGGTATCAAAAGTAACATAAGCAAATTGGAAATAGATTTTAATCTAAAATGGTAAAAAAGCACCTAGGTTTAAACTTAATTGACTTTGTAATATAAGAGCTTTCAATACTTCATTAAGATTTTTGGAGAATTCTCCTTTTTATCTCCAATTATTGGTATTTTATTTCTTTAATGTTGTAAAAATAAAGTACAGTTTAATTTTACATTTATATTTTAATATGAATTTGTAAAATTAAAATTGTAAAATTAATTATTTTACAAAATGTAAATTAAATTATTGATTTTAAATTTACAATAAGTTATAATATAGTCAAGGAGTGATTATATTATGAATATAGCTTATGTAAGAGTTAGTACAGTAGAACAAAATGAAGAAAGACAATTAGAAGGATTAAAAAAGTATAATATAGAAAAATGGTTTTCTGAAAAGATAAGTGCTAAAGATACTAATAGACCAGAGTTAAAAGCCATGTTGGATTTTGCTAGAGAAGGAGATACAATTTTTGTTTGGGATTTTTCAAGGTTAGCAAGAAGTACAAAGGATTTATTAGAATTGGTGGAAACAATGGAAGCTAAAGGAGTACATTTTAAAAGTATTAAGGAGAACTTAGATACTTCAACGCCTACTGGAAAGTTAATGCTAACTATGATAGGGGCAATCAATGAATTTGAAAGAACTAATATGCTTGAAAGACAAAGAGAAGGAATTGCAATAGCTAAGGCGAAAGGTAAATATAAAGGTCGTAAAGAAGTTAATATCGAAAATTTTGAAGAACATTATAATAGATATATGAAAAGAGAAGTAAGCAAAAGTGCTTTAGCCAAGGAATTAAATATAAGTAGACCAACTTTAGATAAGTTAATAAAAGAACATGAAGAAAAAGAGTAGCTTTTGAACTACTCTTTTTTTATTACTTTAAGAAAGGAGAAGTTTATTAATGGAAAAATGGGATGAAGCTTTTAAATTATTTCAAGAAAGTAATGGACATATTACATCTCAAAAGATTGCTGATAAATTAGGGGTAAAATTATCTCAAGTTAAATATTGGCGTAAAAAATTTAAATGGAAAGATAAACTTAATAAAAATAGGGGGGCTCCTTTGGGCAATAAAAATGCTTTAGGTAATAAAGGAGGAGGAGCTCCAACAGGTAATTTAAATAATTTTAAGCATGGGAATTATATTGATGAATCTAAATTTTCATCAAAGAAGTTCTTAGCTAAATATATGCCTAAAGCTACGAGTAAGATAATTGATGACATTGAAGATTCAGGAATTAATTCTTTAGATATTCTTTGGATAAATATAACTACTCAATTAGCTGCAATAATTAGATCTCAAAAGATTATGCATGTTAAGAGTAAAAATGATTTAACTAAGGTATTAAAGAAAGAAACATGGGGAGAAAATAGTTCCTCAAAAGAATATGAATTACAGTTTGCGTGGGATAAACAAGCTAACTTTCTTCAAGCTCAGTCTAAGGCTATGAAAACTTTAGAAGGTCTAATAAATAGTTACGAGAAACTATTACACACTAACTGGGATTTGGCTTCAGAAGAACAAAAAGCTAGAGTTGAAAAGCTTAAAGCTGAAATAAGTAAGCTTAATGGTGATGATAAAGAAATGGAAGATATAAGCGAAACTGAGGAAGATATTTATGGTAATGAAGAAGAAGAAAACAATTAATTTTAAGTTTTCAGATAAGCATAAAGACTATATTAGAGCTTGTTCTAGGAATATGTATAACATTGCTGAAGGAGCTGTTAGAGCAGGTAAAACAGTTGATAATGTATTCGCCTTTGCACATGAATTAAAGAATACAAAGGATAAATTACATTTAGCTACTGGTTCTACTTCTGCCAATGCTAAGTTGAATATTGGAGATGCTAATGGATTTGGACTCGAATATATATTTAGGGGACAAAGCCACTGGGGGAAATATAAAGGGAATGAATGTCTTTATATTAAAGGGCCATCAACTAATAATAAACTAAGAATAGTTATATTTGCTGGTACTGCTTTAGCTAATAGTTATAAAAAGATACGTGGTAACTCATATGGTATGTGGATTGCTACTGAGATTAACTTACATCACCCTGATTCTATCAAAGAAGCATTTAACAGAACCATTGCAGCTCATAAAAGAAAAGTATTTTGGGATTTAAACCCTGATAATCCTAATGCTTTTATCTATAAAGACTATATAGATAATTATAAGAGCAAATATGAAAATGGTGAGTTAAAAGGGGGATATAACTATTATCACTTTACTATAGATGACAATATAAATATTTCTGATGAAAGAAAAGAAGAAATTAAAAGCCAATATGATAAGAATTCAATTTGGTACCAAAGGGATATATTAGGTAAAAGATGTGTAGCTGAAGGGCTTATTTACAGAAGATTTGCTAATAATCCTAATTCATACAGAGCTAAAGAAAGTGATGTATCTAACTTAATGAAAATAACTATAGGAGTTGACTTTGGAGGGAATGGCTCAGGCCATGCTTTTGTTGCAAGTGCAACAACATTTGGATATAAGAAAGTCATTATACTATCGAGTGAAAGACATTTTGGTGATGATATAGATTCTGAAAAGCTTGGTGAAATATTTGTTAACTTTGTACAGAAAATAAACTATAAATATGGGTATGCAGAAGTAGCTTATTGTGATAATGCAGAACAAGTTTTAATACGTACTCTAAGAAATGCAGCCATAAAAGCTGGATTAAGTATAAGAGTAACTGATGCGTGGAAAACAACTGTAAATGATAGAATAAATGCTACTACTAAGCTAATGGCACAAGATAGATTATTACTTACAAATGATTGTAAGAGCATTGAAGATGCTTTTTGTACAGCTATTTGGAATCCTAAAGAGATAACTAAGAATGAAAGGTTAGACGATGGTACAAGTGATATAGATAGCTTAGATGGTTTTGAATATAGTATTGAAAGAGATATTAGACGACTATTAGATGTGTTTTAACGACTTCGCAAAAAAAATATTTAGCGAAGTTGTTGAGTTTTTCTCAACGAAGTTAAGCCATTTGTAGGCGTTTTTTTAGCTTTTAAAGTTTACTTGTACTAAACTTTTAGAAAAAAACTGCATTTTGTGAGGTAATTTTATGTTTGAAAGAGTTAATAAAATTTTTAAGGGGGTGTTAAGTATGATATTAAATAGACAAGATATTGCTAAAGAGCTAGAAATAAAAATAGCTATGAATAATGATATGGCCAACGCTATAGAGCTATGGTGTAATATGTATTCTAATAATCCCCCTTGGCTAGATGATGAAACTAAAACAATGGGTTTACCTGGAGCAATAGCGAATGAGCTTGCAAGATTAGTTACTATAGAATTTAAAAGTGAAATTTCAAATAATGAATTACTTAATAAAACTTATCAAGATTTAATAAGTGTTTTAAGAATTAATACTGAATATGCATGTGCTAAAGGTGGAATAGTATTTAAGCCATATTTCTACAATGGAAATATTGAAATTGATATAGTCCAACAAGATAACTTCTTACCAGTTTCTTATACTTCTACTGGAGAAATTACAGCAGCAGTATTTTTAGAAACAAAAATTGTTGAAGATAAAAAATATACTAGAATTGAATATCATGAGTTTAAAGATGATAACTATACTATTAAGAATTATGCATATGTAAAAAACAATACTGTTATGATGGATAAATCACTTGGTAAAAGAGTTAATCTTAATTCTATTCAGGAGTGGGAAGATTTAGAAGAAGAAATAAATGTAAAGAATGCTAAAAAGCCTTTCTTTAGTTATTTTAAGATTCCACAAGCTAATCAAATTGATTCTAATAGTCCTTTAGGAGTATCTGTATTTGCTAAATCAACTGGATTGATTAAAGAAGCAGATAAACAGTATTCAAGAATATTATGGGAGTTTGAAGGCACTGAATTAGCTATTGATGTATCAGAAGCTATATTTTCAAGAGATAGCGAAGGCAATTTAAAAATTCCTAAAGGGAAAGAAAGATTATTTAGAACTTATCCATGGGAAGATAAAGAAAATAAAAAGAATTTCAATCCATTTTCACCATCTATAAGAGATGTAAATTTGTTTAATGGATTAAATAAGTTTTTAAGAAAGATTGAATTTAATTGTGGTCTTGCTTATGGGACTTTAAGCGAAACTGAGGACGTATCTAAAACAGCAACAGAGATAAAAGCTTCAAAACAAAGAAGTTTTTCAACTGTTAAAGACATTCAAAAAGCCTTACAAGATGCTTTAAAAGATTTAATAATAAGTATGGCCGATATAGCTAATTATTATAATATACCAGTAAAAGATATAGACATAGATAAAGATGTAAGCTTTGATTGGGACGATTCAATTATTGTAGATAAAGATGCTGATTTAGAATCAATGAGAAATGATGTTGCAGCTGGTATTTTAAGAGCAGAGTTATACCTGGCTAAAAAATATGGTGTATCAGAAGAAGAAGCTTTAAAGATGATGCCTAAGACTGGAGATAGTCTTAAAAATAATCCACTAGATAGCTTGGAGGAATAGTATATGGCTTTAACACCTGAAGAATTAAAAGAGATTCCTGAAAGCTTTGTAAAATTATTTCAAGAGCTAGAAGAATTTATAATAAAAGATATGTCCAGGAGAATAGCGAAGGTAGGTGGGCTTTCTGAAAGTGCTAGATTACAAGTAATAAAAGCTCAAGAAATAGGAATATCATTAGATGTTATAAAGAAAAAGCTAAAAGAAACTTTAGATTTATCTGAAGAATGGCTTAATGAAATATTTAATAATGCTGGTATATATTCTATAGCTAAAGAAAATGAGTTATATAAATCAGCAGGATTAAAGGAATTAGATGTATTAGAAAATATAACTTTAACTAAGATAATAGAAGCAACTATAAAGCAAACTAAAGGGGAGTTTTATAATCTAACAAGATCATTAGGGTTTGCTCAAAAGGTTAATGGAAAGATAGTTTATAAACCAATAGCTCAATATTATCATGATGCTATGGATTTAGCTTTAATGCAAATAAAGACGGGTGTAATAGATTATAATACGGCCATAAAACAAGCTGTAGATAGATTATGTGAAAGTGGAATAAGAAATGTTGATTTTGAAAGTGGTGTAGTTAATAGAGTTGATACAGCCGTTAGAAGGGCTGTATTGACTGGAGCTAATCAAATGACACAAAGAATGACAGAGAAAGGTATGGAGGAAGCTGGGTGTGATTTTGTAGAAACCACAGCTCATATTGGAGCAAGACCAGGACATGCATTATGGCAAGGAAAAGTATTTTGTTATTCAGGAAAAAGTAAAGAATATCCGCCATTTAGAGAGAGTACAGGATATGGTACTGGAGCAGGGCTTGGAGGGTGGAATTGCAGACACTCATTTTATCCTTTTATACCTGGTATTAGTGTAAGAGCATATAGCGAAAAAATGTTAGAAAATATAGACCCACCGCCATTCACTTTCAATGATAAAGAATACACCTATTATGAGGCAAGTCAACACCAAAGGTATATTGAGAGAAAGATAAGGAGTACAAAAGAAAGATTGGTTGCATATGATGCTGCTGGACTAGAAAAAGAATTTAAGAATGAAAGTATTAAATTAAAGCAGCAAGAAAAATATTATAAAGAATTTAGTATAGCAGCTAATATACCTATGGAAAAAGATAGATTACAAAAGAGAAAGTTTAGTAGAAGTATAGCTCAAAAAGCTGTATGGGCTAACAAGAAAGCTAATAAGTAATCTAAATTGATTACTTTAGTAATCTTTTACGATTACCCAAAAAGGTAGACATTTATAAACACAAATATTTTTAATTAAATTGAGTTTAAAAATATAAGTCAAATAATTAATAAACGTTTATAAATAACAAAAGTATTTTATAAACAAAATGGAGGAGATAAGATGAAAAGTAAAATAAAATTTCTTAAAACTAAAATTTTCTCAGTAGTATGCATGGTTCTATTTTTATATTTAGGTATTTGGAAGTTAGTTATATCAGGTGGAATTATACCGATAGCAACAGCTTTTGATATGGGAACTTTAACAGCAACATTAGTAGCTTTTAGAGTATTAAGTATTATATTAGGGCTTGTTATTGCTTATTTTGGATTTACATTTGGATTAGCTTTATTACTTTCAGTGCTAGGAATAAATTTAATGAAAAAGAAAGGTGGATGGTTTTAATGAATATACAAGGTAAAGTAAGAGTAGGATCTATGGACTATGATGTTATATTAACTGATGAAAAAATTATTAACCCAGATGGAGAAGAATGTCTTGGCCTTACAGATCATAATCTACATGAGATTAAAATTTCAACAAGATTACAAAATGAACAAGGGCAAGAAAAAACATTTTTACATGAGTTAATGCATGCAATGATTGAAGAAAGAAACTTAAATTTTGAATCTATTACTGAGGAAATATTAGCTGAAGATTTATCAACTATACTATATCAAGTGATTAGAGATAATCCTGAGATGTTTACGAAGAATTTAGGAATAACTGGAATGAGTATAGATGGTGTTTTTTGTGAAAAGTTTATAATAGGTCAAGAACCTAAAAGAATAGGTTTAAATTTTAATAAAGCTGCTAGAATTTCAGAAAAACAGATTGAAGATACTATTGAATTATTTAAAGGTAAAAATATAAATGAACTTTCAAAAAAAGATATTCCCGAGTTAGCAGAGATTTTAAGTGTAATCTTAAAAAGAGAATATAATCCACATACACAATTAATAATTGATTCTGAAAGCTTTAGAATTACTGAAGATGTATTTGGAGCTCCTTTTAATTGTAAAAAACAAGCTGAAATTAAATCAAATGATATAGCTAGGAATTTGGCAGTTGAAAATTTATTAAAAAAAATTAAAAAATCTAATTATAAAGATATTTTATCAAATACTTTAGATATTTTATCTTTAGGAACGAGTGAAGAATGTCCAGAGTATTTAGTTTTTAATGGTGAGAATATACCAGGAGTTAAATCATATTCAATAAACAAAAATGAACATGAATTTCCAAGTGTAACAATAACTTTAGATTGTCCTAATATAAATATTGTAAAAAGTGAACTATAGATTAAAATTACATTAATAATAAAAAAAGAAAAGGAATTGAATATTCCTTTTCTTTTAAAATTAAATTTTCTTAAGTTTATATCTTGGAGATACATACTTTTTACCTAGTATGTATATATATCCTTTGTTTTCAAGGATTTTTCCAGAGTCAAGAATTTCATTAATAGATAAACCTAGTGATAAAAAATCGATAATATTTATTTCCTCATTAGGTTTTTCTTTTAAGTAATTTAATATTTTTTCAGAATTTTTGTCTAACATAAGTGCACCACCTTTCATAATTATTTCAACTTAAATTTGTTGATATTTAAATTATAAAATATTGATTATTCTGGGACAATAAAGGAGTATGTATTTTTATGGCTATAGCTTTAAGTAAAATGCATAAGAGATGCAAGAAATGTAAATATAGAAATATTTGTGATAATAAAAGAATGGTAGCTTGTAATATAGCTGAAATTCCACCAGCTAATATGATAAGTGCTACTACCAATAATATGAGACCTTATGGACAACCATTAATGAGAAAATATACCCCTATAACAATTAATATGGGAGAGTTAGGGAAAATAGAAACTTCTTTAGAAAAAATCTCAGAGAGTTTAAGAAAAGATTTTAATAAAAAAATAGGAATAGGAGTGATGTCAAATGAAAAGTTATATTAGTACAAAATTAGTTAAAGCAAAGCCAATGACAAGGGGTGAATATAATAAACATAGAGGTTGGGATATACCTAAAAATGAAAACCCAGATGATGAAGGGTATTTAATTCAATATCCAGATGGATATATTTCATGGTGTCCTAAAAAGCAGTTTGAGGAATCTAATTTAAAAGTAGATGATAATAAAAATCTACCTAGTGGAGTTTCAATAGGATCTAAAATGGTAGATGACTTTATAAAAGAAGTTCACGTATCTACTCTTGGAGATAAAACAACTTTAGTAAGAGCTATCTTAGTTAATGGGTTTGAGATAGTTGAATCTACTGGTTGTGTAGATAAAGCTAATTATAGTGAAGATATAGGAACAGAAATTTGTTTAAATAAGATTAAGGATAAAATATGGTATCTATTAGGATTCTTATTACAAACAGCATATAACGGAGTTAATTAGGTCTTAGAAATAAGGCTTTTTTATTTTGCCCTAAGTAGGGCGTAAACTACTTTATTTTATAAAAATAAGGAGTGATAAAATGCTAAAACATCATATAACAAAATATTATGAAAATGGCAAAAAATATGCAGAAGCATGGATTCAGTTAAATTTATTAAGAAAAAGCTTTTGCTTTAGTAGGAGAAAAATAGAAATTTAAGAAGGGAGAATTTATATGAAAAATGATAAAGTTATTAAAAATAACATACTACAAGGAGATTACAAAAGAATAGTACTTGAAACAGATGAAAAAGATCCTATAACCTTAGCAACTATTTCAAATGATACTGTAACAGTTAAGGAAGGTTATAGAATCAGAATGTTACCTAACTAAATTAACCTTGTGGTGGATAAGGATCATTTCCATGGCTATCTCTAGATTGTATTTTACCATCTTTACCATGGATAATTAACTCGCTATTTTGATTTCTAGATATTTCTCTAGCTACTTTAATAGCTTCTTCTTTAGTTCTAGTAATTTTTGTAGCTTTTGAATTACCTTCACCTTTAACATTCCATCCACCATTAGGATTTTTAGTTACATGTTGGTTTTTGCCCATATGAATCACCCCCATTCCAAGATACATTTTACCATATTTATACTAAAAAAATAAGAAAGGAAGGATATTGAATGGCAAAATTAAGCGAAATATTAGGAGATAGCTATAATACGTTATCTGAAGAAATTAGAAAGCAATACGAGAATATTGACTTAGTTGATAGTTCCAAGTATGTAGAAAAATCAAAATTTGATGAAGTTAAACAAGCAAAAAAACAATTAGAGACAGATATTAAAGACAGAGATACTCAATTAGAAGATCTAAAAAAATCAGCAGGTGATAATGCAGCTTTAAAGCAACAAATAGAATCTTTACAAGCTGATAATAAAAAGAAGGATGAAGATTATCAAGCAGAGCTTAAAGATTTAAAGTTAACTAATGCTATTAAATTAGCTATATCTGATTCAGCACAAGATGTTGATTTAGTTTCTAGCTTAATAGATAAAAGTAAACTTATCTTAGCTGATGATGGAAAAGTTACTGGATTAGATGAACAAGTAACAGGATTAAAAGAAAATAAGAGCTTTTTATTTAAAGCAGAAGAAAATACTAATCTAGGTAATCAAATTCAATTTACTAAGAAAATAACTGGTAATGATGGTGGAACTGGTAAACAAAGTTTATCTGATTTAATGAAAGCTAAAAATGCTAATCCAAACATGGATATTAGCTTTGAATAATAAATAAAAATTAAAAGAAAGAAGGAAAGAATATGCCGAATTTTGACAGTAAAAATTTTAATGGTGAAGTGTTTGGACAGTATGTAGAAACTTTGCCAACTAGAAACAGAAATGAACTTATAAAAAGTAAAGCATTAAAACCAAGACAGGATATTAAAAACTTATTTGATGCACAAGTTGGAGGAAATTATGCTACTGTTCCAATGACTGGTAGAATAGGTGGAAAGGCTCAAAATTTAGATGGTAAAACATCTGCTGAAGCTAAAAAATTAGAAACATATACACATAGTAGGGTTGTTGTTGGTAGACAATCTGCTTGGGTTGAAACTGATTTTAGTTCAGATTTAACTGGTGGTAAAGACTGGATGGAAGAAGTAGGTTTACAGGTAGCAGAATATTGGGATGATGTAGACCAAGCAACATTATTATCAATATTAAAAGGTATATTTAGTATGACTGGAAAGGAAAACTTAGAGTTTGTTAATGGACATACTCATGATATAACTGGTGAAAATACAGAACAAACTCAGGATTCACATAAGTTTAATGCAACTACTTTAAATACTGCTATGCAGGAAGCTTTAGGGGATAGAAAAGCGAAATTTTCACTTGCTATAATGCATTCTGCTGTAGCAACAAATTTAGAGAATATAAAGTTATTAAAATATATGACATACACAGATGACAAAGGAATAGAAAGAGATTTAACTTTAGGTACTTTAAACGGAAGAATAGTTCTTATTGATGATGGAATGCCAGTAGAACATGTCGATGCTACGGCTAAATATGATAAATATACTACTTATGTATTAGGTGAAGGTGCAATTGAATATACAAACTGTGGTACTAAAGTTCCTAGTGAAATGGATAGAGATCCTAAGACAAATGGGGGAGAAACAACTCTTTATTCAAGACAAAGAAAAGTATTTGCTCCTTGGGGAATTTCATTTACTAAAAAATCTATGGCTTCATTATCTCCAACTGATGCTGAGCTAGAAATGGGAGCCAACTGGGAGTTAGTTAATAATCAAAATTCAGGTAAAAAAGAATATATAGATCATAAATTAATTCCTATAGCTAGAGTAATAACTAGAGGATAATATTATGGCTGCATATGTTGATTATGATTTTTATTCAACAGTATTTGAAGGCAAAATGCCTTATAAACAATTTCTTATCTATGAATTTAAAGCAAGAAAATTCATAGATAAGATAACTTTTAACAGGATAAATGAAAATAATATTAACTATGATATAAAAATGGCCGTATGCATAGCAATAGAAAAAATTAAAAAGTCAGATTCTGAAAGGGGCTTTAAATTAAGCGAAACAGTTGGGAAACAGAGTGTTTCTTATTCAGAAAGTCTTTTAAGAAGGTTTGAATCTAGTCTTTATAAAGAAATAAGTATTTATATACCTTCAGAATTGCTTTATAGGGGATGTGATTATTAATGGATATGACTTTATTTAATAGTGTTTATAATCCTGATACAGAGCATACAGAATATAAAAGAACTTATCTATATAATGTTGACTGGCAAGCTGGCAAGAAAATATCTGAAGATGGAAAAGGAATAATAAGTAATGATTTAATAACTTGTTTTATTCCTTTTAGTATAGATAGCTCAGATGATAAATCTTATAAAACTCCTGGAGAATTTATAAGATTAACTCCTGAAGAAACAGAAAATTATTTTACTCTTAAAAAAGGAGATTTCATAGTAAAAGGAATTATAGATTTTGAACTAACAGATTATAAGCGAGGGCAATGTATTAAAGATTTAATGAATTTATATGAAGTAGGAACAATTATAAGTATTGATACTAACGATTTTGGAAGCGAATACTTGCATCATTGGGAGGTACAAGCTAAATAATGGACGTTACTATAAAGTTAGATTCAGTAAATAAAATACTTGCTAAACGTGGATTAAATTCTGATGGAAAAACACAAAGATTCCTTACTACTGAAGTGGCCAGACTTTCAAATCCATATGTCCCTTGGAAAAGTGGAAATCTTAAAGATACTCAGGTTGAAATAAGGCCAACACAAATAAAATACTATGCACCTTATGCACAAAAACAATATTATGATAATGCTGGTATGGGAAAACAAGGGCTACATCGTGGGGGAATGAGAGGAAAGTTATGGATTCCTAGAATGATGGCAGATCGTGGAGATGAACTTATCGAAAGTGTTGCTAAAATGGCAGGGGGAAGAGCTAAATGAATACAGTTGAAGTTAACATAATAGAAAGTATAAGGACATTCATAAAAGAATGTCCTTTTTTAAAGGATTATATAGGAGCTACTAAACCTAAAGTTAATGTTGATTATCTTGGTGATACAGAAACAGTTTATTCAATAGAGAGAGTACCTTGTAATCCAATAATAAAAAAATATATTAATGGAAGTAAAATGAAACAAGAAGAGTTTATATTTTGTAGTAGAGAAAGCTACGGAGGAAATGTCTTTGAAAACTTAGAAAATATAAACTTCTATGAGAATTTTGTTTCCTGGTTAGAAGAGAAAAATAGAACTGGTGATTTACCTATCTTAGATGGTAACAGAGAAGTTGAAAAGATAGAAATATTAACGCCAGGATATGCTTTTCAGACTGATGTTGATAAAGCAAGATATCAAATACAATTAAGATTAATTTATATAGAAAGGAAGTAGAGAGAATGGCAAAATCTATAAGAAATAGAACATTAGTAGCAGACTATTTAAAAGTTGGAGAAGAATTTGTCTTTATGGGGACAGGTTTTACTGAAATTAATGAAAGTCCTAATGCTAAGACAAGCAAAAAACAATATGTAAATGATAAATCTCCAACATCATCTATTGTTAGTTATGAATCAGAGTTTAGTTTTGAAACAGATCAGATAAGAGATGAGAAAGCAATAGAATTTATTTGTGATATAGGAGAAACACACAAAGTAGGTGCTGAAGCAGAAACAGAATATGTAAAAGTTGACTTAGATAAGCCAGGTACTACTGATAATACTTTTAGAGCTAGAAAATTTAATATTGCTATACAAGTGGATGAATTAACCGCTAAAGATGGAGAAATGACTGCTAAAGGAAAATTTTTAACTAAAGGTGATTTAGAAGTAGGAACTTTTAATACACAAACTAAAACATTCACAAAAGGCTTTGAGCCTAAAACACATTAATTGAGGTGATATAAATGATAAAAATAAATGGAGTAGAATTTGAATATGATTTATACGATCTTGAATCAGCAGAAAAAGTAAAAAAAGAATTAGAGAGAGCTGCTTTTGCATTAGAGCATCCGCCTAAGAATTTAGATAGAATAAAAATGATAAAACTTACTGTTAAAGTAGTAGGTGATTGTCTAAATAATCTTTTTGGCAAAGGTGCTGCTAATAAAGTATTTAAAGGAAAAACAAATATGGGATTAGCCATGCAAGTATTCAAAGAACTTTCATTAGGATTGAGAAAAGAAGATGAACAGTTCGTAAAAAATATTGAGGATGATATAAAAGAATTTAGAAAATTTTCTCCAAAGAGAGTAGAACATAATTATAAAAAGAATAATAAATTTAATAAGAGAAGATAATGTATAAGAATAATATATTATTAGATAAACTTCCTACTAGAGTTAAAATTGGTGGGAAGTTTTATACTATAAATTCAGATTTCAGGATATCTATTTTATTTGAATTATTGATGCAAGATGATGATATAGAGGACGAGCTTAAAATAACACAAGCTTTAAAATTATATTTTCCTAAAATACCCCCTTTGAAATATATAGAAGAAACTATAAATGCGATAATGTGGTTTTATGGATGCGGAGATGAAAAAGAAGATCTAAATAAACGTATAAAAACTACTTCAAATAATTTAGAACAAGCGTATTGTTTTGAACATGATAATGCATATATCTATGATGCTTTTATAAGCCAATATAAGATTGATTTATCAACAATAGAGTATTTACATTGGTGGAAGTTTAGAGCCTTATTTGAGGGGCTCACAGAAGAAAATATGATAGTAAAGATAATGAACTATAGAACAATGGATTTAAGTAAAATGGATAAAAGCGAAAGAGAGTTCTATAAGGAGAAAAAAGAATTCTTTAAATTACCTAAGAAAATTAGTAAAGAAGAGGAAGAATATAAAAATAACATAGAAGAAATGTTAATGAATGGTGGAGTTTTAAACCTTGAAAAATTATAGTATACTTTTCATATAGAAAATATACGAAAGAAGGGTAAAAAATGTATATTAGAAAAAAGAATAAAAACGCTTTTACAGGATTACATGTACAAGGACTTCCTAAAATGAACGAACATTCTTCATTAGAAATGTTTATAGATGGAGATTTTTTAGTTTTAGAGCATTTAAAAGGAATTGGATTTTTTAATAAAAATGTAGAGGTAACAGATATTTTTAAAATACATCATGATAAAATAATATCTTTAGATATTATTGATAAAACCAATATTTCTTCTAAGAGTAAATCTGTTGTAGGTAGAGGAATAGCTGGTGATTTAATCTTTGGTCCAGTAGGTGCCGTACTAGGTGGAATGTCTGGAGCCAAAACAGATATTAAATCAACAACCATTTATTATTTTAATATTGCATACTATGGAAAAAATGAAAATGATATTAAAACTATCATATTAAGACTAGGATATGATAATTCTAAGGCATTAAAATTTATTAGAGAATTTAATGATAAATTCATGCTAGATGAATCTATGATTAACGAAAATGGAGAAATAATTTTATAAATTAACAGTCTTTAAATTTAAGACACTTACCAATTCGGTAGGTGTCTTTTTATTTTGCAAAAAAGGAGGTGATTACTATAAGTGATGGAACAGTTATTATAGATACTAAACTCGATAATAGTGGTATAGAAAAAGGAACCAGAAATATAAAAAAAGAAGCTGCAAAACTTGCTCATGAATACAAACGGGCTGGAATGAGTTCATCTGATGCATGGAAAAAGGCATGGAGTGAAATAAGAAAAGAAAACTCATCTGGAACTGAAAAAGTAAAAAGAGATATGAATTCAATTGCTGCAATAGCAAGAAAAACTGCCGCCGTATTAGGCGGTATTTTTATTATCGATAAAATAAAAGATTACACTAGAGAAATTTATAAGGCAGGTATAAGCTATGATGCATTATCTGAACAAGCTTTAGTTGCATGGACTACAATTTTAGGAAGCCATTCCGAAGCTGTAAAAATGATGGAGAAAATAACAGATTATGCAGCAGAAACTCCTTTTAGTAAAATGGGAGTTGATACTATGGCCAAACAATTAGCAAATGCTGATTTTAAAGGTCAAGCATTATTTGACCAATTAACCAAGTTTGGTGATATGGGGTCAGCATTTGGAATACAAGAAGATTCATTAAAAGAAATGGTTAGACAATATGCCCAAGTACAACAGGCTCAAGTTGCTTATACAGAAGATTTAAATATTTTACAAGATAGAGGTATTCCAATCTTCAAAGCTCTTGGAGAGGTAATGGGAGTTCCAGTATCACAAGTTAAAAAATTGGCTTCTGAAGGCAAAGTAACAGCAGATGTATATAACAAAGCAATAGATAGCATAGCTTCTCATACTAAGGGAGCTATGGAGGGACAATCTCAAACATTTAATGGGATGATGTCAACATTGGAAGATAACCTAAGTGTATTGTGGGGTTATTTAGCCCAAGACTGGTTTGAAGGTATAAAAGGTTCTTTAAGTAGTTTTTTACCTAAGTTTGAGGAATTCGTTAAGTTAGTTGGAACAGATGGATTAAGTGGGGCTGTTAGTAAAACCGTCCCTGAATTAAGCCCATTAGTTGATATGTTGAGTAACCTAGGTAATTTACTACGGACAGTAATTATACCAGCTTTTCTTAATTTTGGTCTTTTTATTTCTCAGCACATTGGATTTATCGGAGCTCTTGCAGCAGAAGTTGGAATTTTGGTTCTAGCATTTAAAGCTGCAACTATTATTATGAGTATAACTAAATTTATTAAGGACTTAAAAGGTGCTATGTTACTTTTGCGTGAAGCAACTTTTGCAGAAACTGTTGCACAATATGGGCTTAATACAGCAATTCTAGCTAGCCCCATAACCTGGACAATTGGCTTAATATTGATTTTAGTTGCAGGATTTATATACTTGTGGAATACATCCGAAGGATTTAGGAATTTTTGGATTGGCATGTGGAATGCAGTAAAAGAAGCTTGTATTTCAGCTTGGAATGGTATATCACATTTCTTTACTGAAACAATACCAAATGCTTTTAAGAAAGTAGTTAATTTCTTTAAAGAAGATTGGAAGGAAATATTATTATTTATAGTTAATCCTTTTGTTGGTGCTTTTGCACTAGCTTACAAGCACTGTGAGGGGTTTAGAAATTTTATAGATAATTTAGTTGAAAGTATTAAAGATTTTTTTGTTAATGGCTTTGAATATCTTAAAAATGCGGTATCTAACTTCGGAACTTTATTAGTTACAAAGTTTAAAAATTGGTGTGATGAAGTATGGATATTATTTACCCAAACTATTCCTAGTTGGATTCAAAGTATAGTTGATTGGTTTTCAGAACTTCCACATCATATAGGATTTGCTTTAGGTTTTGTAGTTACAAAACTTATTATGTGGGGAGTAGATATGTTTAATTACATTACTACTAACGTGCCTATTTGGATAGATAATATTACTAATTGGTTCGCTCAATTACCAGGTCGAATTTGGACTTGGTTAGTAGATTCCATAAATAAAGTAAAACAGTGGGGCTATGACATGGGAGTTAAAGCTGGCCAGATTGCAGCTGAATTTTTAACAAATACTATAACATGGTTTTCTCAACTTCCAGGTAGGTTATGGACTTGGTTAACTAATGCTATAAACAAAGTAAAACAGTGGGGCTATGACATGGGTGTCAAAGCTGGTCAAATAGCTGCTGAATTTTTGAAGAATACAATAGATTATTTTTCAAAATTACCAGGTCGAATTTGGGAATGGTTAGTAAATACTGTTTCTAAAGTTAAAGCTTGGGGAGTAGATTTATGGAATGCTGGTGTGGATTCAGCTAAACAGTTAGTTAAATCTATTATAGAAACTGTAGAATCTATTCCAGGTAAAATGGTTGATATAGGAAAGCGTATTGTAGAAGGAATTTGGCAAGGTATTATTAACGCTAAAAACTGGTTCATGGATCAAGTACATGGATTCTTTAGTGGTATTGTTGATGGTGCTAAGGCAGCACTTGGAATTCATTCACCAGCTAGAAAAATGATTCCTGTCGGTGATTATACTGTACAAGGTATGGAAGTTGGTATTGAAAAAAGAATGCCTAACTTACAAAGCAATATGAAAGAAAAGTTAATGGATTTAACTAGAAAGATGAAAGCTAAAGTAGCTTATGAATCACAAAGTTTAGGTGCTTCTATAGTTTCAAGAAATACAACTGAAATTATCAATAAAAACAATAATAATGATGAAAATAATCCAAGAAAATTTATTTTAAATATCGAAAATAAAAACTACCTAGATGGTGAAGAATTAGCAGGACATACAACACAAAAAGTTATCGAAAATATAGGTGAAAGCCAAGACAGCTACACAATAAGTACAGGAGGTGATTTCAGTTTTGCGTAAGCCATTTTCTTTTAATTTTAATCATAAAAATTCATGGACAGATTTTAAAATAAAAATTTTAGAAATTACAATACCATTTCCAAAAAGAAAAGAATCAACTATAAAGATTCCAGGAGGAGAAGATCTTGTTGAAGTTGATGGTGGCTATGAAGATATTACTATTCCTGTAAAAATGGATATTCTTGATAAAAGATTAATTGAAACTAAATATAGAGAGATTAAAAAGTGGTTGTCTTTTATAGAGGATGACCACTTTATTCTTTCTGATGATTTGGGATTCTTTTATAAAGTAAAAATGATAGACCTTAAAGAATTTATAACTGAATTTCAAACTTGTGGAACTGCTACAGTTAACTTTACTTGTTCACCTTATTTATACTCAGTCAATGGAGAGTATGAAATTGATTTTGAAAATAATCTTTTTAATGAATTCCCACTTAATGCAGAACCAGTTTATAAAATAGTTGGTAATGGAATCATTAAATTAAATATAAATTCAAAAATAGTTACTATCGACTTAGCAGATGAAATAATTGTAGATATTCCTAGAAAAT